>Ga0315554_1000824_pt1 | contig 18329 bp, 17 predicted proteins | sample SalMarSW160370MG_FD_202114 | JGI IMG/M metagenome (GOLD analysis project Ga0315554, IMG submission 202114) | Salt marsh sediment microbial communities from the Plum Island Ecosystem LTER, Massachusetts, United States - Salt Marsh Sediment SW1603-70 ... | reverse complement strand
CGACACCGATAACCGCCCCCAGGCTGACACTGGCGGCGTCGTTAATCAGGCCGGCAGCGCTCGCGGCGCGGCTCCCCTCTTTCGTCCTGGCCCTGATTATTCTCCTGCCCAGGGACTGGAAGAGGGGAGCTACGAAGATGAGCCCCACCATGGCCAGGAAACTCATCTGGAAGGAGGCCGTCCATAGAATCTGGGGGCTAAAGCCCACCATAACTGCCGCCGCCACGACAAGGGCGGTGATGGCGCTGCGCTGACGGCCCAGGAGCTCGGCGATGAGGAACAGGCTGGCCATAATAGCGGCCCGGACCACCGGCGGTTGCATCCCGGTAATCAGGACATAGAGCCAGATGACGACCATGGCCAGCCACACGTAGTAGTAGTGTCGCTTGCCGAAGAGCCGTATCCCGACGCTGACCAGGATACCGGCCAGAATGCTGAGGTGCAGGCCGGAGATAGCCAGGAGGTGGGCGGTGCCGGTGTGCGCGAAGTTATCGCTTACCGAAGCCGGGATGTTGCTCCTGATGCCCAGGGTGATACCCTGAGCCAGCGACGCCTGAGGCTCGGGTAGCACCCGGGCCAGGGTCTGGGACATGCTGCTTCTTACTGAGTAGACCCAGGCGAGCGGCTTAAAGCCCAGGCCGCTAGCGGTTACCTCTATTTTGGGGTAGAGCATGGTGGCAAAGACCCCCTGGCGGGCGAGATAGGCCGGGTAGTCGAAGTCGTCGAGCTGGGGCGGGGTCTCAAGCTCCCCGGTCACCACCAGCTCGTCGCCGTAGCTATAGCTAGGGTAGCGCGGCACAAAGAGCAGCGCCGTGCCTGATACCTCACGCCAGTCACCGTCAATCTCTATGGCGCTGGCCGATAGCCGGAGGTGGCTGGTGGTGTCCCTAACCTCCGGCTCGGCGCTAACCAGACCTCTGACCGCCACCGGCCCCCGGTCGTTGTAGAAGGCCAGGTGCTCCTGGTCAATAGTGGGCTGGGCTGACTGGAAGTAGAGGGCGCCCCCGAAGAAGGCAAAGATACAGAGGCTGGCTACGACTACCGCCTTCCGGTTCTGCCGGGGACGGCAGAGTAAGGGGAGCGGTGCCAGGCCGGTGAAAAGGAGGGCGGGGGGCGGGCTGAACCCGGCCCCCGAGAGGATGCCTGCTATCCAGGCGCAACCCAGATAGATAAGCGTCATGGCTCTAACCCTTAAGACCAGTCGGTTACCGTAATCAGGGGCTCAATCTGCTCCAAGGTCTTTATACCGATACCGGATACCCTGGTTAGCTCGCTTAGGCTGCGGAACGGCCCGTGCTCGGTGCGGTAGTCGATAATGGCCTGGGCCCTCTCTTCGCCAATCCCCGGCAGCGCCGTAAGCAGCCAGAGCTCGGCCCGGTTGAGGTTGATTCTCTGTGGGGAGGTTTCCTCCTCGATGCTGGCGACATGGAGAGTGATTAGCCTGCTATCGCTGTTGGTGGTAGAGCCCCCGGCTGCCTGAATGAGCGTTTCGATGGTATCGTCGGCGGCTAGGGGGTAGCGGCCGGGGCTGGCTACAGCGCCGTCGATGTAGACCTCGTCCGGCATCTCCGGGGTGGGGTGGTCATCGGCAATCGAAATTTCGGCGGCCCGGCTGGCGCTGAATCGTGACCAGGCGATAATGCTGGCTAAGGCGATAATGACCACCAGCAGAATGGTAAGCGGCGTCCATAACTTGCTTGTCATCACGGCGGGCCTCCTGACTGTCTTGGTATCGGGTGATGCCTCAGAATGGGCGGGGCAGCCCGGCGTCTTTACTGCCAGGCTGGCTACCGCTCACAGTATAATGAGAGCTCAGACCCTGTCAAACAAACTATGGTTAATGCAGGCCGTTTGTCCTGTGGTGAGAAGCAGGGAGCAGCGACTATTGTCTCCCGGCTGGCAAACAGAGGCGATTTATGGCGGGTCTAAAGCTTAGGAGATTGGGACTAGGCAAGCATCATGCTGGATATGGCTACCCCTCGGTCTCCGGGCCGTTCCAGGTGCCCCTCAGGGTGTTCCGTAGCTCCTCTTCCAGCTCGGAAGAGGTGATGGCGATTACCCTGTCCTCGGCCCGAATCACGGTATCGGCCGAGGGCACCTTGGGCTTCTGTGTCTGGTGAATGACCAGAGCCAGTCTTGTCCCCTTGGGCAGTGGGAGCTCCTTAATCCGTTTGCCCACGGCGCTCGATTCAGCGGGAATCTTTATTTCGACGACCTCCAGGCCCTGGTCCCTGATGCTGAGCAGGTGGGTCAGGGGGTGGGTGGGCACCTCCTCCTGGATATGCTCCAGGATGACACTGGTGCTGCTTACGGTGACATCAATGCCCAATTCTTTGAAGACTATTTCGTTTTGGGGGTTTCGGATGCGGGCGATGGTGCGCGGCACCTGGAACTTGTGCTTGGCTACCTGACAGGCGACCAGGTTGTCTTCGTCGTCACCGGTTACGGCGATGAGCATATCCGCCCGGGCGGTACCCACCTCGGACAAGAGGACCGTCTCGCAGCCATCGCCGTGGACACAGACGCCGCCCAGCTCGTCGTTGATAATCTGGCAGAAGCTGGCATTCTTTTCCACGATGACTACCTCGTGACCCTCGGTTAGCAGTGCCTTGCTCAGGTAGTAGCCTAACCTGCCGCCGCCGACAACTACGATGTACATCTTATATCTAGCCCTCCAGCCTTTCCCGGAGCATCTGAGCGAATACGGTGGTGGGACTGAGCGTCTCCAGACCCAGGGTGCTGTACAGTTCCTGGCGCAGGGGGTCGTAGATGCGGCAGACCACTTTGGGCACGCTGAAGATGTGCTTGGCAATCTGGGTGGCCATGACGTTACGGTTGTCCCCCTGGGTTAAGGCCACAAAAATATCGGCCTCCTCGATACCGGCCTTCTTAAGCGCTTCCTGGTCGAGGCCGTTACCCACCAGGGCAGTGCCCTTGAAATCGGGGGGGAGCCGGCGAAAGCTATAGGCATCCGTGTCCAGGATGGTAACCGAATGCCCGTCGCTATCCAGCAGCCCCGCCAGATGGGCACCCACCCGACCGCAGCCCATGATGACAATTCTCATTTTTTATAAGACCTCACGCAGCCTATATGAAACCCTATATGAAACCTCGCGATATAAAACTTCACGCGGTCTATGTAAGACCCCGTCATATAAGGCCTCTCGCAGTCTACGAAGACCCCACGAAGTCTATATAAAATTCACTCGGCCTGATAAGGGGCCGAGGGCACGGTATACGACGACTGGTAGAGGATAACGCGGCAGGGGCTGTTCTTGAGCACGTAGGGGACGACCTCGCCCAGGCTGAACTCGCCGAAGCGCATCTTGTAGGCGATACCGAGCAGAATCAAATCGATTTCCTGCTCAACTGCCTCATTAATAATAGCTGGCCCGGCCTCACGGGCCTGGAGCACCTCGGTATCCATCTTACAGCCTGCCCTTCGGGCAACCTCCTCCATACCCCCCAGTATGTCATCGGCCTTCTTAATCTCAGGCTCAATCTCGGCATCCAGGGGCAGGTCGCGCTTCAGGGTAATAATATAGATGGCGCGCACCTGACTCTTATTCTGTTTGGCCAGCCCGCAGGCGAGCTCAATGGCCTCTTCATCGGCCTTGGTCCCGGTCACCGGCACCAGAATTCGGGAGATGCTGAACCTGTCCTGTCCCTGTATCTCATTTAGCACGGCTCATTATACCCCTCTTGTCAAAAGGTGGCAAATCCCGGCTCCACTAGCGCCACCTCCAGAACGAGGGGGCAAGCAGCGAGAATACCGTCAGCAGCTCAAGACGCCCCGCCAGCATACATATAATGAGGACGACCTTGCCCCCGGCGGGAATCAGGGCGTAGTCCGCCGCCGGGCCGACCAGCCCCAGACCCGGGCCCACGTTCCCCAGGGTGGCCAGGATGGAGGACAGGGATGTGGTATGATCCAGCCCCAGAGCAGTCATGATAAGAAAGCCCACAATGACAGTGGTGAAGTAGAGAATCGTCATGCCGATGATTCCCGAAATCACCCTCGCCGAGAGGACATTGCCGCCGAGCTTTATCGGTATCACCACATGCGGGTTGAAGACCAGTGAAATACGGCGAAAGGTGTATTTGAACAGTACCAGAATGCGGGTAACCTTTAAGGCCCCGCCGGTGGAACCGGCGCAGGCGCCGACTATCATCAGGACAAGCAGGACGGCCTGGGCGAAAGCCGGCCAGAGATTGAAGTCGGTGGTGCTAAAGCCGGTGGTGGTCATGATAGATACCGTCTGAAAGCTCCCGTGTCGGAAGGCTTCGCCGACGGACATCCCCATAACGCTCACCAGATTAAGTGCCACGAGCACGGATGCCCCCACCAGGAAGGCGATGTAGCAGCGGAACTCGGGGTTATTCACCAGGTACGACAACTGGCGTTTCCCCAGAGTGAGGTAATGAAGACCGAAGTTTGTGCCCGCAATTATCATGAAGGCAACCACAATGCCCTCGACGACGACACTGTTATAGGCGGCAATGCTGAGAGTCCGGGCACAGAAGCCCCCGGTGGGCATGGTGCCGAAGGTGACGGTCATGGCATCAAAGGCAGGGATGCCCCCAGCCTTCCAGAGTAGCAGGAACTCCAGCAGGGAAAAGCCGACATAGAGATACCACAGCGACTTCACGGTGTCCCGGATTCGGGCGGTCAGCCGTTCCGTCTGAGGGCCGGGCAGCTCGGCGTCGACCAGATGGGCCGCCCCCATGCCGAACAGGGGAAACAGGGCCACGAAGAGGGTTATTATCCCCATCCCCCCCAGCCACTGGGTAAAGTTACGCCACAGGAGTATGCTCTGGGCCTGGGTCTCAATCGAGGTAAGCACGGTAGCCCCGGTGGTGGTGTAGCCCGACATCGCCTCGAAGAAGGCGTCGAGGTAGCTGGGGAAGACCCCCGCCAGCTGGTAGGGTAGAGCACTGAAGAGCGAGGCCATTATCCACCCGCCGGTGACCAGCAGCAGCGCCTCGCGGCGGCTGAACCCACCTTCGCTCCCCGGGGTCAGACGCCAGACAAGCAGGCCGGAGCCGACAGTAATGCCCATCGAGATGGCGAAAGCCGAGGATACCGGCTCTCCGTGGTAGAGGCTCCAGCCCAGTGGGAAAAGCATGGTCAGCCCTAGACCCGCCATCAAAAGCCCCAGGTAATGGACAACGACCTTTATTTTCATGGCTTATTCTTGGGCATGAAAAGCCTTTCCACAGCCGGCGTCTGGGCGAGCGGTGAGACCACAATAACGTGGTCGTCGGGGCCTACGGTGCTGTCGTCCGGGGGCAGGATAACCGTGTTCTCCCGGATAATGGCCCCGGCTATGGCCTCTTTAGGCAGTCCGGCCTCGGCGACGGTGCGGTTGATGATGGGGGCCGTCGGGCTGGCTACGAACTCGATAACCTGAATCTGCTCACCGCCGAGCAGGGATACCGAAACAGCGCCGCCGTGGAGAACAAAGTGGGCAATCTTACGGGCCGCGAGCAGGGGTGGGGAGCCGGCCACATCGACCCCGACGGCGTCAGCCAGAGAGATGTTCCCGGGGTTATTGACCAGTATCAGGTTTCGCGATACCCCCAGCTTCTTGGCCAGCAGTCCGGAAAGGATATTGAGTTCGTCGCCTTCGGTGCTGGCGACAAAGGCGTCCGCCAGGGGGACTCCCTGCTCAATAAGGAAATCACGGTTGGTGCCGTCACCCTGGATTACGGATACCCCCTCCAGTTTGGGGGCAATCTCCTGACAGCGGCTCAGGCTCTTCTCGATAATCTTTACCGAAATCCCCTCCTCACACAGCCTTTCGGCGACCAGAACCCCGACCCGCCCCCCGCCGAGAATGACCACCCTCTTGGCCGGGTGCTGCGGCTCGGCGAACATCTCACCTATCTCATCCATGTGCTCCCGGGAGGCAAGGAGATAGACCCGGTCCCCCGGCTTTATTATCTCCTCGGCGGTGGGGATGAAGATGCCTTCGGCGCGGAGCACGGCGACCACGAGGCACGGTTTGGGGAGGGTAATCCCGCTCACTGGTCTATCGGTTACCGCCTCCCTCTCCGCCCGAAACTCCCTAATCTGAACCAGCCCGTCGGCAAAGCTCTCCACCGGCGTGGAGTAAAAACCGGAGAGGATGGTTACTATTTCCCGGGCGGCCTCGGTTACGGGATTGATGAAAAGGTCAACCCCGAAGGTCCTGGGCCGGATTACCTTCCTGGGGGCGGAGGGGGAGGGGGCAGTGCCGATGAAGTAGCCCGAATACTCGGGGTTACGCACCCTGGCTACGGTCATACGGGCGCCGAGCTCCTTGGCCATGAAGCAGGTAATCATATTGGTTTCGTCACTGTCGGTGACGGCGATAACCAAGTCGGCGCGGTGAACCTCCGCCTCTTTGAGGATTTTGGGGATGGCTACGTTACCAAGGATAGTCTTGACATCAAGCTGGCGGCTGACATTCTCCAGGGCCTCTTCGGATTGCTCCGCAACCGCTACCTCGTGGTTCTCTTTAACCAGTAGCGAAGCGATGTGAAAACCAACTACTCCGGCACCAGCGATGACGACATACATCTAATTACTTCCCCGGCTGCTTATTGGCTCTACGCTTGAATAGTCTGGGCATATTCTGCGCCACAGCATGCATTATACTGCGCGGCCTTCGCTCTCTCCTCAGCACCCTGTCACCGGGGCGGAGTGTGGGCAGTTCCTCAAGTTTCTCCTTTTTCTCCATGTCTCAAAACTCTGGCCGGGCCCTTGCCTGGCGCCACTGAGCCCCTCAAAACTTAAGCTTAATAATGCCACCAATTCCAGTGGTGGTCAAGTCCGAAGCCCCCCTCCGAGGGCAACTATCTACCGCCACAATTGGGAGATTTTACTCGCCTTATCATCATCTGTCAACCGGGTGCTTGACAATAAGCTCGGCTCTCATTTAAACTCGGGCTGCGGGAGGGAAGGTGCCCGGTCGCCCTCCTCTGGTTTGTATCATCGGATTAACAGCTTGCCAACTACAAAGGAGAGCCGGTAGTGCCCAGGTTTCCTTTCATACCTCAAGAACAGAAGTTTTTTGGGCTTTTCGAACAGAGCGCCCAGAACATGGTCAAAGCGGCTCAAGCCCTACAGGAAATGGTCGGTACCTGCAGCCACGTCCCGGAGAGCGTGGCCGAGATAACCGACCTTGAGCACCAGGGCGACCTCATCACCCATCAGATTATTGCCCAGCTGCACCGCACCTTCGTTACCCCGTTTGACAGGGAGGACATCGCGCGGCTGGCCCAGAGCCTGGACGATGTCACCGACTTCATTCACGCCGCCGCCGACTCCATGTTCATCTATAAGGTGGACTGCACTACACCGAGGGCCATCGAGCTGGCAGACATCATCGTTCAGGCCGCGGTTGAGGTGGAAAGGGTGATGCCCCAGCTGAGGCAACGCTCCAAGCTGATACAGATTCTGCCGCGCTGCATTGAGATTAACCGTCTGGAGAATATGGCCGACCGGGTGTTTCGCGCCGCGATGGGCGAGCTTTTTGATGACGGTATCGACATAGCCAGCGTTATCAAGTGGCGCGAGATATACGAGTATATGGAATCGGCTACCGATAGATGTGAGGATGTGGCTAATGTCCTTGAAGGGGTAGCCCTCAAGCATGCCTGACCCTTTTCTCGTCCTGATTATCGCTCTGGCGCTCGGCTTCGGGCTGGTTAACGGTTTCAACGATGCTGCCAATGCCGTGGCGGCTTCAGTAGGCTCTCGGGCAATTTCCCCCAGGAATGCCATCATACTGGCTGCCTGTTTCAACTTTGCCGGCGCGGCCACCGGCACGGCGGTAGCCCAGACCATCGGTAAGGGGATTCTGGTCCCGGAGGTCATCTCAGAGTTCGGTTACCTGCCGGTGATTGCCGGCCTGGGGGCCGTTATTATCTGGGGGAGTATCGCCACCCGTTACGGAGTACCCATCAGTCTGACTCACGGCTTTGTGGCCGGGCTGGCGGCGGCCGGGATGGCCCTGGCAGGCAGCGGGGCGGTGGTCTGGGGGGTCATGCGGCGGATTCTAATCTCGGTGGCGGCGGCCCCGGCCCTCGGCTTCGCCGGAGGCTTTGCCCTGATGGTCATTCTGATGTGGGCCTTAAGGCACCGGGCCCCGGCCAGGATGCGGGTCGTTTTCAGCCGTCTCCAGTGGCTGACCACCGCCTTCTTGGCCTTCAGCCACGGCAGCAACGACGGCCAGATGCCCATCGGTATCATTACCATGGCCATGGTAATTCACAGCGGGCAGAGCGGCCTCTGGGAGCGCCTCTCCATAGCTAACCCCGAAACCTGGTGGATAATAGCTATATCAGCCGCGGCTATCAGCATCGGCACCGCTGTCGGCGGCTGGCGGGTTATCCGAACGGTGGGCATAAGGGTTACCGCACTGGAGCCGTCTCAAGGCTTTGCCGCCCAGTTTTCGGCGGCGGCGGTAATCGAGGGGGCCTCCCGGCTCGGCATTCCGGTAAGCACCACTCACTGCGCCAGCGCCGCCATCATGGGGGTGGGCGCTACCAGACGGCTCTCGGCGGTACGCTGGGGGGTCGCCCGCCGTATCGTGATTGCCTGGATAATAACCTTTCCTGTCTGCGGCGGGATAGGTTATCTCATTGCCTGGCTCTTAAAGTCGCGCTTCTAGAGAGACCGGCCGGGATAGCCTAAAGGATAACCCTTCTCGGTTCCGCCCGGCACTTCTCGGCGGCGATGATGGCCTTAATCTTGGCTACCGCCTGGTCGATTTCACCGTGCCGGTTTACGATGACGTAATCGAAGAGAGGCAGCTTTTCTATCTCCCCCTCGGCGGTCTTGATGCGCAGCGCCAGGTCGAAGGGGGACTCGGTGCGGCGCTGGGTGAGGCGCTCGCTGAGCTCGGCCACCGACGGCGGCATCAGAAAGACAAACACCGCCTGCGGCAGAAGCCGTTTAATGGTGGCGGCCCCCTGGGCATCGACCTTGACTATGGTGTCCCGTCCCTGCTCCAGGGCTGCCTTGACCGGCTGCCTGGGGACACCGTACCAATTGCCGTAGACGTTGGCCCACTCCAGGAGCTCGTTATTCTTAATCATCTCCTGGAACCTGTCGGGGGAGACGAAGTGATAGTCCAGGTTGTCCCTTTCCTTTTCCCGCCGGGCGCGGGTAGTCAGCGTGGTAATGTACTCAAGGGGACACTCGGTCTCCCTGAGCCGGGCGAGGAGAGCATCCTTACCCGCCCCCGAAGGACCGGAAAGAACTATGAGTAGGGGAGGCGACGACCGGTCGAACCGGAGACTATCTCGAGGACTCGATTTTGTCATCGCTCTGTAGTACCCTTGTCGGCGAGCCGTCCCGGTTTAGCTGCAACCGGCCGGCGATAGTCTCCGGGGCCAGAGCCGCCAGGATGATGTGTCCACTATCGGTGATGATAACGGCCTTGGTCCGCCTCCCGTTAGTCATATCAATCAGTAGACCCTTGTTTCTCCCTTCCTGGATAGCGCGCTTGGTGGGCGCTGAGTTCGGCGAGACTATAGCAATAACCCGGTTGACGGCTAGTATATTGCCAAACCCGACGTGTACTGGCTCCATGGTCATTATCATCACCTCAAAGATTAAGTTTTTGGATGCGATTATTATCTTATAACGCCGGCACCGTTTGCGCAACTACTTTTAACTTGAATACGGTATCAATTTTGTGATTAAATTGACAAGTCGCCTTGGTATTAAGGTTATTCTCTGTTTAATTTCGTGCTCCTGTTTGCTCTCGACCGAAGCGTAGACCCACAGGGGGAACAGACCGGATGTATCAGATATTACTAAAAGAGGACTTGGTAGTCAAGGTCCACCTTTTCAAGATTGCGGCACCTAATGTAGCCGGGAAAGCCCGGGCGGGACAGTTCGTTATCATCAGGATTGACGAAAAGGGCGAGCGCATCCCGCTTACCATCGCCGACTGGGACCGGAAAGAAGGCAGCGTCACCGTCGTTTTCATGGAGGTGGGCACCACCACCCACCGGCTGGCCGAGCTTAAAAAGGGCGACGGCATCGCCAACTTCATCGGGCCGCTGGGGAAACCGACCCACATCGATAATTTCGGCACCGTGGTCTGCGTCGCCGGCGGCTTTGCCGTGGCCACCATCTACCCTATTGCCCGGGCCCTCAGGGAAAAGGGGAACCGGGTTATCTCTATTATGGGGGCGCGCAGCAAAGACCTCATCTTCTGGGAAGACAGGCTGCGTAGCGTCAGCAACCAGCTAATCGTGACCACCGACGACGGCTCCTACGGCCGTAAGGGGCTGGTGACCGAGCCGCTCAAGGAGCTGCTGGAAGCCGGCGGGGTCGACCGGGTGATTGCCATCGGCCCCAGTATCATGATGAAGTTCAGCGCCAAGACCACCGAGCCCTTCGGGGTGAAGACCATCGTCAGCCTGAACCCGATAATGGTTGACGGCACCGGAATGTGCGGCTGCTGTCGGGTATCCGTCGGCGGCGCCACCAGGTTCGTCTGCGTTGACGGCCCCGACTTCGACGGGCATGAGGTGGACTGGGACCTGCTGCTTGCCCGCCAGCGCACCTACCTCGATGAAGAGAAGCTCTCTTTTGAGCAGTACCAGAGCCGGGGTAAGAGCGGCCCTTGATAGATTCTGGAGTGAGTGCTTATGGCCAAGATTAACCTGAACCGGGAACCCATGCCCCGGCAGGACCCGAAATTGAGGGTGAAAAACTTTAACGAGGTCGCCCTGGGCTACAGCGCCGAGCAGGCCAAAGCCGAGGCCAGCCGCTGTATCCAGTGCCCCAAGCGCTCCTGCGTCGAGGGCTGCCCCGTGGACATCGACATCCCGGATTTTATCCGAGCCATCCGCGACGATGATATGCCGGAGGCGGTGAGGATACTGAAGAGCAAGAACAGCCTGCCCGGCATCTGCGGGCGGGTCTGCCCCCAGGAGACCCAGTGCGAGGTAAAGTGTGCCCTGGATAAGAAAGGGGCCCCGATTGCCATCGGGCGTCTGGAGCGATACGTGGCCGACTGGGAGCGGGCCAATATGGGCCCGGCCGGTTCGAAGGTAGCCCCTCCCAAGCCGACCGGTCATAAGGTGGCAGTGGTCGGCTCGGGGCCGGCGGGGCTGACGGCCGCCGCCGACCTGGCCAAGATGGGTCACAGCGTTACCCTCTTTGAGGCGCTACACGTGGCCGGTGGGGTGTTAATGTACGGCATTCCCGAGTTCCGTTTGCCCAAGGCTATCGTTAAGGCCGAGGTCGACTACGTGGCCTCTTTGGGGGTGGATATCATGCTCGACGTGGTGGTGGGTAAGACCATGAGCGTTGATGAGCTACTCGGTAACGGCTACCGGGCCATTTTCCTGGGGCCGGGGGCCGGGGCGCCCATGTTTCTCAATATCCCCGGGGAGAACCTGAACGGTGTCTACTCGGCGAACGAGTTTCTGACCCGGGTCAACCTGATGAAGGCCTACCAATTTCCCCAGTACGATACCCCGGTCAAGGTGGGTCAGCGGGTGGGCGTGGTCGGCGGCGGCAACGTGGCCATGGACGCCGCCCGGTGCGCCCTCCGGCTGGGCGCCGAGGAGGTCTACATCGTCTACCGGCGCTCCGAGGTGGAGATGCCCGCCCGGCGTGAGGAGGTGGAGAACGCCAAAGAGGAGGGGATTCAGTTCCGCCTGCTCACCAACCCCAAGCAGTTCATCGGTAGCGACCAGAACTGGGTGGCCGGTATGGAGTGCTACCAGATGGAGCTGGGCGAGCCGGACGCCAGCGGTCGGCGCCGCCCCATTGCCATCCCCGGCTCGGAGTTCATTCTCAAGGTCGATGTCGCCATAGCCGCCCTGGGCACCCGCCCCAACCCCATCATCCCGGCAACCACCGAGGGCCTGGAGACCAGCCGCTGGGGCACCATTATCGCCGACGAGGTTACCGGAAAGACGGTAAAGCCCGCCGTCTGGGCGGGGGGTGATATCGTCACCGGGGCCGCTACCGTCATCAGCGCCATGGGCGCCGGTAAGCGGGCGGCATTGGACATAGACAAATCTTTGAGGGGATAGCGCCGCACCCCGATTCATAATTTCATACCGTGAAATCTTGTGAAGGGGCTTCGGCCCCTTTATACTTTGCCGTCTCCGGCGAGCGATTTACATAGGAACGCAGGGGCACTATAATAGCAAGTTAAAGAAACCCTTAGTATCTAAGGGTAAGCTCCGGGTTTTCAAGGGTACTTATTGTTCAGGCGATGGACGAAAAGCGCGATAGCAGCATAAGCCGAGGCGGGGACGCATTCCACATCCCCCGGGGGCGTTCCTGGCGAGCCCGCATCCCGATTCTCCCCAGGCAGCGGACAGGGAGCTCCCTGTCCCGCACCCTGATTCTCGGCTTTGCGGGCCTGATAGTAATCGGCGGTATTCTGCTCATGCTGCCCGTATCCAGTGCTGCGGGTCAGGTCACCCCGGCGGTCAACGCCTTTTTCACCTCCACCTCGGCGGTGTGCGTTACCGGCCTGGTGGTGGTCGATACCGGAACCTACTGGAGCTCCTTCGGTCAGGGGGTGATTCTGGCCCTCATCCAGATAGGTGGCTTCGGCTTCATGACCAGCGCCACGCTTCTCATGCTGGCTTTCGGGCGCAGAATCGGGCTTCGGGAGAGGCTGCTCATCGGGGAGTCAATGGGGCTGTCGCGGCTCGGGGGGCTGGTCAAAATCGTGAGGAGAATGGCCATCTTCACCCTGCTCGCCGAAGGCATCGGGGCCGCCGTGTTCTTCATCCGCTTCTCGGCGGGAAACCCCCTAAAACTAGCCGTCTGGAAATCGGCGTTTCACTCTATCTCGGCCTTCAACAACGCCGGCTTCGACATCTTCGGCAACTTTCAGAGCCTGACGAACTACCGCGGCGACCCCCTGGTGGTACTGGCTACGGCGGCGCTCATCTTCCTCGGCGGTATCAGCTTTATGGTAATCCTGGACGTCTTTAAGAGCCGGGGGCCGGGCAGACTGTCACTCGATACCAAGCTGGTGCTGATTACCACCGGGTCGCTCTTGGCGGCCGGGGTATTCGTCATGCTCCTCACGGAGTTCATCGAGCCGGCGGCCTTCGGCGATGTCTCCCTAGCGCAGAAGGGGCTTATCGCCTTTTTCCAGTCGGTAACCGCCCGCACCGCCGGCTTCACCCTGGTTAATATGGGCACCCTGGCCCAGTACGCACTCTTTTTCACCATGTTTCTCATGTTCGTCGGTGGGGCGGCGGGCTCGACGGCAGGCGGCATCAAGGTCAATACCTTCGGTATGCTGGCGGCGACCATATGGAGCACCATCAGGGGCCGGGAGCAGGCCGGGGCGTTCGGCAGAGAGTTCAGCAGCCAGCAGCTGTACCGGGCCATCGCGGTGGTCATCCTCTCCCTGGGGCTGGTGGCCCTGGTCGCCTTCCTGCTGTCGCTGCACGAGGACGCCAGCTTTATCAACCTCCTCTTCGAGACGGTCTCGGCCTTCGGTACCGTCGGTCTGTCCACCGGGATAACCCCGACCCTATCGCTGGCGGGGCGGATAATCATTACCATTACCATGTTCGTCGGGCGCCTGGGCCCCTTGGCCCTGACACTGGCCCTAATGCAGCGCCAGCGCCCGAGTCAATATCGCTATCCGGAAGAAACGGTAAGGATTGGATAGGAGGGAGACATGAAAAAACAGATTGTGGTCATCGGTCTGGGGCGATTTGGCACCAGCCTGGCAACCACCCTGTCCTGCCTGGGGCATGACGTCCTGGCCCTGGACAGGAACGAGAAGGAAGTCCAGAACGTGGCCCCGCAGGTGACCCACGCCGTTCAGGTTGATGCCACCAACGAGGCACTGCTTAAAGAGCTGGGAGTCGGCAGCTTCGATATCGCCATCGTGGGTATCGGGGCGAGGGTTGATAGCAGCGTGCTAATCACCATTCTGCTCAAGAAACTGGGCGTCCCCTATGTCATTGCCAAGGCGGATAGCGAGCTGCACGGGAGCATCCTGGAGAAAATCGGCGCCGACCGGGTCGTCTACCCCGAGTGCGAAATGGGAGTCAGGGTGGCTCAGGGAGTGACCCTGCTTGATGTCTCAGACTATATGTCGCTTAGCCCCGGATACGGGGTCAGTAAGCTGGTGGCGCCGCCCTACTTTGTAGACAAGAAACTAAATGAGCTCGGCTTTGTCACTAAGGGCAAATGGGAGATAGCCGTCTTTCTCATCGTGCGCGACAAGGAGGTCATCGTCAGCCCGCGTCAGAATGAGACGGTGAAGCCCGAAGACATCCTGATAGTGGCCAGCAGCCACGATGACCTGGAGAAGCTGCTCGCCGAGGCGAAGAAGAAAGCAGAAGAGGCGGAGAAGAATAACGAGAAGAAGTAGGGATATTTAATCTTATCTGCTCGATGTAATAGATTAGCATATAGTTAAGTAGCCTCTTTTTACACATTTTCAACTTTACGTCTGAGTATGAAGTAAGCTCGACACAAGATTCGGATAGTCTGAGATTATGCCATCAATTCCTAATTTCAGGGCGGCTCTGATATCTTTGGAACTGGTACAACCCCATATTAATACCGACATTCTATTCGACTTAACCTCTTGAATGAGCTCGGTATTAGCGAGTGGATATTTGACAATGACAGTGTCTGCTTGGACACGTTTGGCTATATCGAGTAAGTTCTGAACCTGATGCCCAATTATTATCGCCCTGTGAGTCTCTTGGGCTAACTGAAAGAGTTTAGAGAGCGGGTCTTCTCTAAATGATGCTACAAGTATAAGGTTCAAGCTTCCATGCATTCTTAGTATTTGCACAAATACGTCGATTGACTGAACTTGCTTGAGTTCGACCACCAGTTTCACTTGTCTCATACAGACATCAAGGGTTTCCTCTAACGTGGGAATTTTAAATTTACCGCGTAGCTTCACCTTTTCAATTTCGGCGAGTGGCAATCTGTTGATATTAATACCGAACAATTCGGCATCATGATAAACTATAAACCTCTGGTCGGCAGTTTCTTGGACATCAAACTCTATACCATCTACACCTATTTCAATGGCAGCCCGAAAGGCCTCAATTGTATTATCAGGAAATATATGGGTAAAACCTCTATGTGCTATGTTTAAGACATTCTTCATATGACCTTACTATGTTATTCCGACTCGCACGGGTATATTCCAAGCATATTCAAAGCCTCTAGCAATATGTTTTTCACTAAAGAAGACATTAATACTTCTCAAGTTTTGTAGAGTTCTATTACATAATTATAGCACTTAGGCTAGTATTAAAGGTGTCTGAGAGGGGATTTGCCCCTCTTTTTATATCTTCCCCTCTCCTTCGAAGGAGAAGGGGACACAGGGGGTGAGGGTAGCCAAAAACCTTATTCCTTTTCCCCGGAAATTCTAGTAGAATAACCCTGATGGCTAAAGAGGCTCTAACCCCGATACGGCAGCAGTACCTCAGGATAAAGCGCCGCTACCCCGATGCTATCGTCCTCTTCCGGCTGGGTGACTTCTACGAGACCTTTGATAAGGACGCCGAGATTGCCTCCCGGGAACTGGACATCGTCCTCACCTCGAGGGAGATGGGGAAGGGGCACCGGGTGCCCCTGGCCGGCATCCCCTATCACGCCCTGGACAACTACCTGGCCAAGCTCATCAACCGGGGCTACAAGGTCGCCATCTGTGAGCAGGTGACCAAGCCCGGCGAGACTAAGGGTCTGGTGGAGCGCGATGTAGTCCGGGTGGTCACCCCGGGCACGGTAATCGAGCCGGGCCTCTTGGACAGCAAGACTAATAACTACCTGGTGAGCCTGGTGCTGGGCGGCGATATGGCGGGCATCGCCTACGTTGATATAACCACCAGCGAGTTTGCCGTCACCCAGGTGGCTATCGAGCGCGCCTTCCCTGAGGTGGAGCGCCTCAAACCTTCGGAGATAATCGCCGCCGAGAGCTGCCAGCTACCCGAACTGGGAATACCGGTGACCCGACTTGAGGACTATTGGTTCGAGGCGGAGGCCGCCCGGGAGGCACTGCTCAAGCACTTCGGCGTGGCCGTCCTCGACGGCTACGGATGCAGCCACCTGTCCCTGGCGATAAGCGCTGCCGGAGCCATCATCCACTATCTAATGGAGACCCAGAAGGGGGTTCTGGGGCAGCTCACGCGCCTTTCCACCTACGCCACGGACTCGTTCATGGCCCTCGACCAACAGACCCAGAGAAACCTGGAGCTTTTCTACTCCAGCCGTCAGAGAACCAACGAGGGCTCGCTGCTTTCCGTTATCGACCTCACCCAGACCTCGATGGGCAGCCGTATGCTACGGCGCTGGCTGGGACAGCCCTTACTTGACATAAAGCTACTGAATAAAAGACAGGACGCCATCGACTGGTTCTATACTAATACCCTGGCGCGAAAGCAGGTCGCCACCCTGCTTAGTAACGTTAGTGACCTGGAGCGGCTCATTAACCGGGTGCGTAGCGGGGTGGCCATACCCCGGGAGCTGGTGAGCCTGAAGAATGGCCTAACGGCCATCCCCGAAATCAGGCAGGCTATCGAGGGTGGGGTGGGGAGCGACACCGTCGCCTGGCTCAGGGACGAGCTCAAGCCCCGTAATGACGTCGTCAGTCTGATTTCCGAGGCCGTAACCGAATCGCCGTCTTCGTCCCTGGGCGAGGGGGGCGTCATCAGGCAGGGTTTTTCCGAGGAGTTGGACGACCTACGCCTCATGACCAAAAACGCCAAGCAGTACCTGGCCAATCTGGAGCGCGAGGAGCGGGAGAAGACCGGCATCAAGTCGCTTAAGGTGGGCTTCAACAAGGTCTTCGGCTACTACATCGAGGTATCCAAGGCCAACCTGGCTCAGGTGCCGGAGAGCTATATCAGGAAGCAGACCCTGGTGGGCGGGGAGCGCTTCTTCACCCCGGAGCTAAAGGAGTACGAGTCTCTGATTCTGAATGCCCGGGACAGAATCAGCGAACTGGAAACGGATATCTTTCGGCGGGTATGCCGCCAGATAGCCACCGCCAGCGAGCCGATTCTGGCCGTGGCCGGCGCCTTAGCACAGGTCGATGTTTTCTCCTCGCTGGCCGAGGCAGCCGTGCGCTACGGGTACGTCCGTCCCCAGCTTACCACCGGTGACGAAATCGCTATTACCGGGGGGCGTCACCCCGTGGTCGAGCGTGGTCTAGCGGAGAAGGGCTTCGTGCCCAATGATACCCTTCTCTCCAATAGTGATAGCCAGATTATCATCCTCACCGGGCCTAACATGTCGGGTAAGTCGACCTACCTGCGGCAGGTAGCCTTAATCGTGCTCCTGGCCCAGATAGGCAGCTTCGTGCCCGCCGAGGCGGCTACCATCGGCCTCGTGGACCGCATCTTTACCCGCATCGGCGCCGGTGAGGATATCGCCGCCGGTCAGTCGACCTTCATGGTGGAGATGGTGGAGAGCGCCAACATCCTGAATAACGCCACCCCCCGCTCCCTGATTATCCTGGACGAAATCGGGCGGGGCACCAGCACCTACGACGGGCTGTCCATCGCCCGGGCGGTAGCCGAATATATCCACAATGCCTCCGGGCTGGGCTCAAAGACCCTCTTCGCTACCCACTACCACGAGCTTATCGAGCTGGCCAGCATACTTCCCCGGGTGAAGAACTTCAACGTAGCCGTCACCGAGGAGGGGGGCCGGGTGGTCTTCCTCTACAAGATTATTCCCGGCGGGGTCGACCGGAGCTACGGCATCCACGTGGCGCAGCTGGCCGGGCTGCCCAGGTCGGTGGTACACCGGGCCAACGAGATGCTCGAAGAGCTGGAAGGAGACAAAAACCGCGGGGCAGAAAAGCCCCGAGGCCGCCGGGCGAAGAGGGAAGCCCCCCGGCAGATATCTTTCCTCGGGCAGAAAGCACCGGTGCTAGCCGAGCTGGAGGAACTTGACATAAACTCACTGACCCCGCTGGAAGCGCTCACCAGGCTCTACGAGCTGCAGAAGAAGGCTAAGGAGGGCTGATATGGAGAGTAAAGGCTACCTGGTAGCCCGCCGCCTGATACTGGCGGGGCGGATAATCGGGTTCGGGGTAGTCGGCTTTGTTCTCACCTTCCTGATTGGGGAAACCAGACTCGAAGTTCTGGCCGAGGGCTGGCAGGCGGTCAGCATAGAACCTGTGCTCATAGGGGTGATTACCGGTATCGCCCTGGCCGGCTGTATCCTGTCCTGGTGGAGGCTGCGGCTCAGCGGTATCCTGCTCATTATAAGCGCCGTCCTGTGCGCTACCAATATACCGCCCCTCTCTCCACTCATCCCCTATGACGTCGGCGTCTGGCTGATTGTCGGGCTACCGCGCCTG
>Ga0315554_1000822_pt1 | contig 18358 bp, 31 predicted proteins | sample SalMarSW160370MG_FD_202114 | JGI IMG/M metagenome (GOLD analysis project Ga0315554, IMG submission 202114) | Salt marsh sediment microbial communities from the Plum Island Ecosystem LTER, Massachusetts, United States - Salt Marsh Sediment SW1603-70 ... | reverse complement strand
TGGGCGCCTTCGGGATTGTGCTGACCTTTATCCTGTACCTGGGGGGAAGTCTGCTTACTCAAAAACGCCAGGTTTAGAAAGGAAATCGTGATGAAAATTACTTCAATCCTGCTGTCTTCAATCGGTCTGCTGCTGACCCTGGTGCCGGCTTTTCTACATTTCTTCGGTCAGATTTCCTGGAACACCCATGCGCAGCTGATGTTTGCCGGCATGATTCTCTGGTTTGTCTTTGCACCGATCTGGTACTTCAAGAAAACATAAATAAATAAAAATTTAGATTCCTCTATCTAAAAAAACACCAGTTTGGAGCTAATTTATAAACTCCTACTCAATCACTTCGAATTCATTGGAATAAAGAGTATCGGTTAATGGCTCCCAATAATGACCGGTGTTAAATCGAATAAATAATCTATATTGTCCCTGTTCCGAAGGAACCCACCAGTAACTATGGAAAACCTCACCGAAATTCACTTGTGGTGGACCATCAATAATGCTTGAATTATCTGCAGAATAATACAGGTCCCAGACGTCATCTGTTTTCTTTTCGATATGCGGTCTAATATGTAATTCACCCTGTAGAGTGATCTGAGTATATTCATAATTCCGCAATGTGATATCGAGATAATAATTTGGATAACCATCAATGACGCTATAAGTAACTTTTCCGGTTATTGCCGACAAACAGCCCTCCAATGTAACATTCACGATCTTGCTGGTATCCACTTCATATCCGGCTTTATCATGTACATTACATAATATCAGATATTTGCCATCGAGTTTTCCCGGTTGCCAGACGGCAGCTTCTCCTCCTCTGATAAATTCTCCCCGATTCAGGTTATAGAAAACATCATAATCCTCACCACTTGAGTCGTTGGTGATTTTAAACGAAGCCCACTCATAATAAAGTGAATCATTGTCAGGGTCCTGAGCATGACAGGTAAAATCTATCGTGCCACAGATTGACACCGTATCAGCGGCAGACCCGAATGATACTATCGTTGGGGGCTGATTGGTTTTGATTTTGAGATTAGGGTAGGATTTGCCATTGGTAATTTGATCTTCAGAACCGCAAGAAGAAATTATCAAAAACGATGAAAACACAAAATTCACGCTTAAAATAAATTTCATGTTTCTCATTGCTATGACCTCTTTTCAACTTAGTTAAAAGTGATTCAAGCACCTATAAAAATTGAAAACGCATAAAATCCGCTTTCATTTAGGTCTCAAGCAGATTTAGATTTCAATTTCAAGAAAAAGTAAAAAACAGAGAACCGTTTTATCGAACCTATAAGTCTGTAAAAATATTACTGGTTATTTTAGCATCTGTCAAGGATTTATTTTCGGTAAGGATACCTAACCGATATTCATCCCTGTAAAATTAATCCACTCTGGGACAGATTAATATTTGGACTGCAGCGGAAAACCACAATCAATCTTTATTAAATCACCGATTAAAGGCTCTCATGAGGGTAGGAAAGTAATTGGGCTGGTTAGCGAAGGATTCGTAGGAAAAGAACACCAGGTTGTTGAAACCGTTGGAGTGGGCGATCAGCACTTTGGTCAGAGCATCGTACCGGCCCTGATTATAGACGGCGATGCCCATCCAGATTTTATCCTTGAGAATCAACGGATCGAATTTATTCAGGATTTCTTCGAATTGCTCGGAACTCTTAGTATAGTTCATCGGCACCGCAAAATCGAGGTAGGCACTTTTTAGCCATTTTTCCCAGTCCTGATAGAAGTAATAACGCGCTTCGACCGGATCCGGCTTGACGGCAGCGCTCAGCGCTATCGGTTTCCGGGTCGCAATAATTACCTCCCGTGCATCTATGACCAGTTCGGTTATGGCATCCCGCCTGAAATCGTTCCATTTCTCCATTAGTTGTTCGATGGTTTTTGCTTCCATGCCTGAAAAGAAAGATTTATTGGTAATTGATAAAAGGATGGGGTCTACTCCGTAAATATCCTTGAATCGCTGTCGTCCGACTTCATTGAAATCGTAACTGTCTTTAGGATAGCGAATATAGTCCAGGTGAACACCATCAACATTATATTTTTCGACCAGTTCCCGGATTATCTCGACCAGATAGGTTTTTACTTCCGGCACCAGCGGCGAAAGATAAACACCCTCGATATTATTATCTCTGAATTCCTTCTCCTTGCGATGGATATCCTTCTTGCCGTCAGAATCCACGGTGCACCATTCCGGATGCTGCAAGAGCAAATGCTGCGGATCGGTGGGTTTATCATCCGAAGACCATAAAAGGTAGGTATTCAGCCAGGCATGCACCTTAACACTCCGCGGATGAGCCTGTTCAAGAATATATTGCAACGGATCGAAAGACGGATCAACGATAGCCGGTGACAAAGGCACAATCGAAGATCGGTAAAAGGCATCTCCCCGCCCCCTGACCTGGACGAATAAATCGGTAAAGCCGTTCCGTTCCGCAAAATTGATGAACTGATCTACCGACTCTTTCTTAAGCAGTTGGTCGCGGATGATCCACATTCCCCGATGAGTTGCTTCTGCCGCTGGCACTTTGTTACCGGCACCAAATAACAAAAGGGCAGTGAAAAGTACTGCCCTAAATAAGCTAATTTGATGATTAATCACGGTTCTATCCGGTGTTATTAGGCTGATTTCTCCTCCTTAGCCTTGGTATCTTGCGGCGGCTCATTTTCCTCCGTCTGCTCCGGGGCTACTTCCTTCTCTTCCGGCTTTTCAGCTTTCTTTGGTCTGGTGCGTTTTTTCGTTCCTTTCTCTTCCGCTTTTTCCTTCTGAGCGGGAGCCTTTTTTGCAGCCGGTTTGGCAGCTTTCTTCTCTCCAGGAAGTTTATAATCCACAAATTCGATTAATGATACCGCAGCACAGTCATTATCCCGGAAACCTAATTTGACGATTCGAGTATATCCGCCATTGCGATTGGTATATTGCGGAGCTATATGTTCAAACAGCGTCTTGACCAGATCACGGTTCTGGAGTACCCGATAGGCAAGTCGGCGATGATGGACGGTTCCGCGTTTGGCATGAGTGATCAATCGTTCCACCACCCGGCGCAGTTCTTTGGCTTTGGCATCGGTAGTCTTGATTTTGCCATGCTGGATCATAGCTGCGGCAAGGTTCATTAATAAAGCTTTCCGGTGACTTGCGGTTCGTCCCAGTTTGGCTACCCGTTTCTGATGGCGCATTATTGAATTCTCCTTAGGTTAATTATTCGTTCTTCTCAGTCAGATAACGGTCAACGTCCAGACCGAATTCGAGGTTCATCTCTTTGAGCTTAGCCATCAATTCGTTGAGTGACTTGCGGCCGAAGTTTTTAAACTTAAGCATTTCAGATTCTTCCCGGGAAACCAGATCGGCGATAGTTCTGATATTATTGGCTTTCAGACAATTATACGAACGAACCGAGAGTTCCATCTCATCAACACTCTTGCGCAACAAATTACGAATTCTGATGACATCCTCATCGGGGGCTTCCATTGGAATTTCCAGCGGTGCGGCTTCGATGCTGGAGAACAAGGTAAAGTACTCGATTAGCAGCTTGGCAGTATAATCCATAGCCTCCTCCACTGCAATACTACCGTCAGTTCGCAGGGTAATGCTTAGCTTCTCCAGAGTTTCGCGAGCCGTTCCTGGTAAGGCTTCCACTTTATAAGCACACTCCTTGATCGGCGAAAAAATTGAATCAATGAAGATTGTGCCAATTGGGTAATCTGGCGTCCGATTCTTCTCTGCTGCCACCCAGCCAACACCGCGCGTAATTCTAATTTCCATCGTAATGTCAGCTTTTTCATTCATTTCACAAATATGCAGCTCGGGATTTAAAACTTTGAATTGAGTTGTACTTTTTTCGATATCGCCGGCAACAAATTTGCCTTCGCCTTTGAAATTCAGGATTACTTTGTCCGGTTTCAGATCGAACAACTTAAAACGCACCTGCTTGAGGTTCAGGATAATGTCTGAGACATCTTCGACAACACCGGGAATTGTCGCAAATTCGTGCAACACCCCATCAATTTTGATGGATGAGATTGCCGCTCCGGGAATCGAAGTAATTAAAACTCTTCTTAAAGCATTTCCGATAGTTGTGCCAAATCCTCTTTCCAGCGGTTGAACAATATACTGACCGTAGGTATCCGATGAAATTTCTTTGATTACTCTAGCCGAGATTGGTTCCTGTGTGGTCATTCTTTTCCTCTTGGTTTATTTAGAATAGAGTTCCACGACCAATTGTTCATTGACGTCAACACCCATTTGATCTCTTTCGGGCACCTGGATAAATACGCCCTGCATTTTGGCTTTATCGAGGATCAACCAGGGCAGATCATGATCGCCGTGGATTCGTTTCATGGATTCATGAATAATGGCTAATTTTTTACTGGGCTCGCGCACCTGAATCACATCGCCTGCCTTGCATTGGTAAGACGGAATATCAACTATTTTCCCGTTCACTAAGAAATGGCGATGACGCACCAGTTGGCGGGCCATTGCGCGCGATGAGGCAAAACCAATTCGATAGACAACGCTATCCAGACGACTTTCCAGTATTTGCATTAATTCGGTGCCAGTCACGCCCTTTTCACCAACCGCTTTTCTAAAATAGCGTCTAAACTGCTTTTCTAAAATACCATACATGCGTTTAATTTTCTGCTTTTCGCGCAATTGCAAACCGTAGTTCGATAACCGACGATGACTGGTTTGACCATGCTGTCCGGGTGCATAACTCTTGGTTTCGAAGGAACATTTGGTGGTGCTGCAACGGTCACCTTTTAAAAATAGCTTCGTTCCTTCACGACGACACAATTTACATACTGCACCAGTATATTTTGCCATTGATTCTACTCCTAGCTGTTTATACTCTCCTCCGTTTGGGCGGCCGACAGCCGTCATGCGGAATGGGAGTTACATCCTTGATCGCGAATACCTGTAATCCTGCCAGGCTCAGGGCTCGAATGGCAGCTTCTCGACCAGCTCCCGGCCCTTTGACGCGAACTTCGACCCGATTCAATCCCAGATCCAGCGCTTCCCGCGCAGCTTTGTGGGCAGCTTGCTGAGCGGCAAAGGGAGTATTTTTGCGGGAGCCCTTAAAGCCGACCGTTCCTGCTGATGCCCAAGAGATTACATTGCCATAGTTATCCGTCAAGGAAATGATTGTATTGTTAAAGGTTGCCTGAATTGTCGCAATACCTTCGGCGTCAACCTTAATCTTTTTCTTTTTCTTCGTTACAGTACGTTTGGGTGGCAATTCGGAAACCTCCTATCCTAACCTTTCTTTCCAACTTTTACTTTCTTGCGACTGACTGTTCTGCGGGGACCTTTGCGGGTACGGGCGTTAGTCTTGGTCCGTTGTCCTCTGACTGGTAAGCCGCGGCGATGGCGTAATCCACGATAACAGCCGATATCCATCAGGCGCTTAATATTCATCTGAAATTCGGTCCGCAGACTTCCTTCGACCTTCAGTTCATTACTAATAACTGTCCGGATTTCATGAACCTGTTCTTCCGACAGATTCTTGGTTCGGATTTCCGGATCAACTTTAGCCTTCGCTAAAATCCGCAGCGCCATCGTCCGACCGATACCAAAAATATAGGTCAATGCTATCTTGATCTTCTTATCATTCGGTAAATCAACACCTGCAATTCGAGCCAAATCGTCCTCCTACTCCGCTATTAGCCTTGTCGCTGTTTATGTTTGGGATTAGGGCAAATTACGCGCACAACACCCTTCCTACGGATGATTTTACATTTATCACAAATTTTTCGTACCGATGCTCTTACTTTCATAGTGATTCCATTCTATTTATAACGATAGGTAATCCTGCCTCTGGTCAAATCATAAGGTGACAATTCTAACGAGACCTTATCACCGGGCAAAATCTTGATAAAGTGCATCCTCATTTTGCCCGAGACATGAGCCAGTACTTCATGACCGTTTTCCAGTACGACCCGAAATGAAGCATTCGGCAGGTTCTCCTTGATAGTACCATCAACTTTAATTAATTTTTCCTTTGCCATAGAATTACCCAGCTTTATTAGTTGATAAAATTAGAGGATCGTTTTCCCTAATTACAATTGTATGCTCAAAATGAGCCGAGGGTTTATGATCCGCAGTGACAATCGTCCAGCCATCCTCAAGCATATAAACTTCAAAGGTCCCGGCATTGACCATCGGTTCAATTGCCAGACACATTCCCGGTTTGAGTACCGGTCCTCTGCCTGGCTCACCGTAATTAGGGACTTCGGGAGCCTCGTGCAGGTGCGTTCCTATGCCATGACCTACCAATGTTCTAACTACCGAAAAACCATTGGCTTCGACGTGATTCTGCACCGCATTACCAATATCCGAAAGTCGCTTTCCTGCCCGTGCTACGGCAATTGCCTGATATAGAGATTCCTCGGTAATCCGCATCAATCTCTGTTTTGCTTCATTTACTTCGCCCACTGCAAAAGTTAAAGCCGCATCGCCAAAATAACCATCCTTCTCGGCTCCCACGTCAATTCCGACAATTTCTCCCTCTTTCAATACCCGGGCTGAGGGTATTCCATGAACTACCTGTTCATCAATACTAGTGCAGATACTTGCAGGATAGCCATTAAATCCTTTGAATGCCGGCCTTGCGCCTTGACTGTGAATAAATTCTTCCGCCAGTTTATCCAGCGACTTAGTCGTCACTCCTGGACGGATCTCTGATCCTAATAAACAAAGAGTTTGATAAACGATCTGGTTGCTCTCCCAAATTTTCTCAATCTCAGCCTGGGATCGAATATAGACCATACGGGCTTACCGACGACGACCCTTCAATTTTCCACTTTTCAAAAAGCCATCATAATGTCTCATCAGCAGATGAGATTCGATCTGCTGTAATGTATCCAAGGCAACACCCACGATAATCAATAAGCTGGTGCCGCCAAAAAAAGATGCCAACTGATAATCCAAATTCATCACCTTCATCAGGATGTACGGAAAAACGGCAACGAAAGCTAGAAAGATCGAGCCCGGCAGTGTAACTTTAGTCAGAATATTATCAATAAACTCTGAGGTTTTTTTACCGGGCCGAATGCCGGGGATAAAACCACCATACTTTTTCATATTATCGGCTACTTCCACCGGATTGAAAGCAATAGCCGTGTAGAAATAGGTAAAGAATACGATCAGGAGTCCAAAAATTATCCAGTAAACCGGCTGACTGACACTAAAGAAGCTCATCATTCCCTGAATCAGATTGCTGTTCGGAAAGAAGGTCGAAATAGTATTGGGAATAAACATGATTGATTGGGCGAAAATGATTGGCATAACACCTGCCGTATTCACTCGCAAAGGGATATGGGTAGCCTGTCCGCCATATACTTTTCGCCCGACGACTCGTTTAGCATATTGCACGGGGATCTTGCGTTGACCCTGGGTCAGTAGTACTACAAATCCTACGATAATAACCATCAGCCCAAGTAAAATCACTTCAGTGAAAATTCCCCGCACTTCTTCCTTGACCATCGCTACTTCACTAACTAATACATTCGGAAGTCGGGCAATAATCCCAATCATGATAATCAGCGAAATCCCATTCCCAATTCCACGTTCGGTAATTCGTTCTCCCAGCCACATGATTAGAATCGTACCGGTGGTCAAACTCAGCATGGTTATCAACACAAAACCAATTCCCGGATTAGGAACGACCGGCAGCAACTGATTGCCAATGCGGGCGGACATCTGGGGACTCATTAGAAACTGTGCAATACCAAAGGATTGTAAGATGGTGATCAGAACTGTACCATAACGGGTTAGCTGGGTTATTTTTTTGCGTCCCTCTTCACCCTCACGCTGGAGTTTCTGGAAGTAGGGGATGACCGAACCCAAAAGTTGCAGAATAATCGAGGCCGTAATGTAAGGCATAATACCCAGCGCAAAGAGAGTTGCGCGGTGAAAGGCACCACCGGCAAAAAGATCATACAGCCCAAATAAAGTATTAGCATAATTCCGAATAGCGGCACCGAGTACCTCACTATCAATTCCGGGAATCGGAACGTGAGCTCCAATCCGGATTACGATCAATATCGAGAGCGTATATAGAATGCGCTTGCGCAGTTCAGGGATTTTAAATATGCTCTGAAATTGTTGTCTCATAAAACCTCAGCCTTCCCCCCTACGGCTTCAATTTTTTTCTTGGCTGTTTTACTAAAGGCATGCGCCGTCACATTGAGCGGTTCTTTAACCTCCCCGACACCCAAAATTTTCACTGGTATCGAGAGAGAATGAATTAATCCCTTTTGATAAAGGATTTCAGGTGTAATCTCCGGTAGTTGTAAGCGGGCAATCCGCTCCAGATTTACAATCTGCATTTCCTCTTTAAATATATTGGTAAAGCCGCGTTTCGGCAGGCGGCGATATATTGGCATAGTACCACCTTCGACCCAGGCTCGATGTTTTGAGCCGGCGCGGGCATGATAACCTTTATGTCCCCGTCCGGAAGTCCCACCAGTCCCCGAAGCATTTCCCCGCCCAAGGCGTTTGCGATTCTTCCTCGAACCAGGAGCGTATTTAAGCGAACCAAGATTCATCTTTAATCCTTAATCTCTTCAACTTTTAGTAAATGCCGGATGGATCTAATCATCCCCCTGATTGCCGGATTATCAGGCTGGATTACCGTTTGATGCATGCGCTTTAAGCCAAGCGCCTCCAGAGTTTGAGCTGCACGCTGGCGATAATCAATTGAGCTCTTTATCTGCGTAATCCGTAACCTTGCCTGTTTTGTAGTATTCATGTACCAAAAATCTCCTGCAGCGTCATTCCTCTTTGATGGGCAACCATATAGGGATCCTTTAATTTTTTCAGCGCAAACATGGTCGCCTTGACAATATTATGATTATTATTCGATCCAATACATTTGGATAAAATATCGCGTACACCCAGCTGCGTCATGATCGCCCGGATTGGTCCCCCAGCGATAATTCCCGTTCCGGGTGAAGCCGGCTTTAATAAAACTACCGCAGCGCCGTATTTGGCTTGAACGGCATGCGGAATAGTACCATTAATCACTGGAATTCTATAAATGCTTTTCTTGGCATTCTCCCGAGCTTTAGCAACAGCTGTGGTGACTTCCAGGGCTTTCCCCAAACCGACTCCGACATGCCCTTTCCCATCGCCTATTGCGACCACGGCATTAAAACTAAACCGCCGACCTCCGGTAACTACCTTGGCAACCCGGTTGATTTTAATCACCTTTTCTTCAAGTAATTCCAGCTGAGTCGGATCCACTGTTTTCAAATTGATACTCCTTGCACTTAAAATTCTAATCCGGCATTTCTGGCTGCCTCAGCCAGAGCTTTTATCCGGCCGTGATATTTAAAGCCACCGCGATCAAAAACTACCTTCTTAATCTTCTTCTTGAGCGCCTTCTGGGCAATCAATTCCCCAACCAATCCACCCTTTACCTGCTTAGTGGCATCCTTTTTTATTTTAGCCTTTATTTCGGGTGAGAGATCAGAGATCGCCAGGAGCGTTTTTCCTTCCTGATCATCAATCAATTGAGCATAGATATGGCTCACGCTGCGATAAACGGCTAAACGTGGTCGCTCAACCGTTCCACGAACAATTTTCCCAATATGCATCTTGCGGCGTAATCGTTTCAGCTGCTTTTCATCATCCTTGATACCCATTCGCAAACCTCTATTTCACCCCAACTTTTTTACCCGTTTTGCGGCGTATTTTTTCATCCAGATATTTGATGCCTTTGCCTTTATAGGGCTCTGCTGGTGCGATTGACCTGATTTTTGCGGCAATCTCACCGACAAGCTGCTTATCCGCGCCAGAGACCGTAACAACCAAATTTTTCGGAATCGCCAGATTTATTCCTTCCGGAGGCGTAATTAAAACCTGATGCGATAAGCCTAAATTCAGTGCCAGTGATTTGCCCTTCATTTCGGCTGAATAACCGACCCCACTAATCTCAAGAGTTTTCTGAAAACCGTTAGTTACACCCTCGACCATATTGGCAATCAGCATCCGGGTTAAGCCATGCAAAGAGCGTTGGCTCTTACTTTCACCGGAGCGGGTTACCCAAATTCCGTGATCCTTAGTTTCGACTGTTATTTCTGCCGGATATTTCCATGACAGCGTACCCTTGGGACCCTTGACCATAACGGTATTATCCTGAATCTTGACTTCGACCTTTTCTGGAATTGTTATGGGTTGTTTACCGACTCTCGACACAGTTTACTCCTTGCTCACTTCGCTTACCACACATTACACAATACTTCTCCACCCACTTTACTCTTTCGGGCAACTTTATTGGTGACGACGCCAATCGGGGTGGACAGGATGGCGATACCTAAACCGCCGAGTACCCTGGGAATCTCTGTGGCCGAAACATATTGACGACGACCAGGTCTGCTGATTCGCTTCAGCCCTTCAATAACCGGAGTTCCTTCCTTGGTATATCTCAAATAAATTCTAATCAGCCCCTGCTTATTATCATTAATCAGGATGAAATCCTTAATGAATTTTTCATGTTTCAGGATCAGCGCCATGCGTTTTTTTAATTGTGAAGCTGGAATGTCCACCCAGCGATGATTAGCGGCCAGGGCATTCCGAATACGGGTTAAAAAATCAGCTATTGGATCAGTTACCGGCATATTACATCAACTCCTGTGTTACCAGCTGGCTTTGGTGATTCCCGGAATTTCGCCTTTTAAGGCTAATTCTCGAAAGCATAACCGGCAAAGCCCAAATTTACGATAGTAAGAACGGGACCTGCCGCAGACTGAGCAGCGGCGTACTATTCGGGTAGAAAATTTTGGTTTCCGGTTTGCCTTTACAATCCATGATTTCTTTGCCATCTTAGCTCGTCTCCCCTGCAGCTTCAGCCTTCACTGGTCGTTTTTTAAATGGAAAACCGAAGAGTGATAGCAGTTCATAGGCTTCTGCATCGGTTTTGGCTGTTGTTGTGAGGGTAATATTCATTCCCCTGATTTTATCAACTTTATCATAATTTATTTCCGGGAAGATGATCTGCTCCCTGATACCTAAGCTATAACTGCCGCGACCATCAAAGGATTTATCGCTCAAACCCGAGAAATCTCGCACCCGTGGTAAGGCAGTAGTAATCAGGCGATCAAGAAATTCATACATTCGATAGCGCCGCAGGGTGACACTAGTCCCGACGGGATCACCCTGACGAATTTTAAAATTAGAGATTGCCTTCTTGGCCCGGGTTACGACCGGCTGCTGTCCCGCGATTGTGCGAATATCATCCTGAGCCCCTTTAAGACTTGCCGGCTCATCCTTCGCCCGACCAACTCCAATATTCAGACTGATCTTACTCAAGCGCGGAACCTGCATTGGATTTTTATAGCCAAATTTCTTCATCATTGCCGGAATAACGGTCTTTTGATACTCTTGCAATAGTCTCGGTTTATATTCCGTTTTAGTTACCACAAAGGACTCCTACTTAAATCGTATCAATCACTTCCTTAGTCTTTCTGGAGCAGCGAACCTTCTTACCATCTTTGAGAACTCGATAACTGACTTTAGTCGGTTTTCCATCATGAATAAGTTTCACGTTGGAGAGGTGGATCGGTGCCTCTTTTTCGACAATCCCTCCCTGAGGATTAGTCTGAGAGGGGCGCGTATGACGTTTGATGAAATTGACACCCTCGACAATAACTCGATTAGTTTCGGTAAAGTGCTTTAATACCCGGCCGGTCTTTCCTTTAAATTCTCCCGAAATGACCGTCACTATATCATTTTTCCGAATGCGATACATGCTCGTTCTCCTCTACAGTACCTCGGGGGCCATAGATACAATTTTCATATAATTCTTCTCTCGCAACTCCCGCGCTACCGGACCAAATATACGCGTCCCGCGCGGCTCATAATTATTATCAATCAAGACTGCCGCGTTGTCATCGAAGCGAATATAGGAACCATCTTTACGGCGAATCTCTTTTTTAGTACGCACAATTACAGCTTTGGATTTCTCACCCTTTTTTACCATTCCATTTGGCGAAGCCTGCTTTATTGTAACCACAACTATATCACCCACCGAAGCATATCTCCGTCCCGAGCCACCCAGAACCCGAATACACATAACCTTTTTAGCGCCGGTATTATCGGCCACATTCATCCTTGTTTCTTGCTGTATCATCGGAACTTCCCCTTAAGATTCTTGTGCCTGCTTCACAATTTCCATTAACTGCCAGCGCTTGGTGTGACTTAGCGGACGGGATTCGACAATCCGGACAATATCCCCGACCTTGCACTCGTTGTGCGGATCATGGGCATAACATTTGGAGGTGCGGTGAATATATTTGCCATAAGTGGGATGTTTTACCGTCCGCTCAATCCGCACCACGATAGTTTTATCCATCTTATTGCTAATTACGGTTCCGACGAGAATTTTCCTGTTCTTTAGGGATTCCATCTTGTTCAATCCTGTGTTTTAACAACCTGAGTATTCTTGGTAGCGACATTCTGCTCTAATTGATGCATAACTGTCTTGATCTGGGCGATTTCCCGACGAACTTGTCTGATTTTCAGTGGATTTTCCAGTTGCTGGAGAGCCTTTTGAAAACGGAGATTTTCCAGAGCCACAATGTCGTCATGAAGTTTGACTTCCAGCTCTGCTTTCGATAGTTCTCTTAATTGATTCCTTTTCACCCTAAGCTCCTACTTGTCGTCTTGCAACCACCTTGGTTTTAATCGGCAGCTTATGCACTGCCGTGGAGAAGGCATCCAGAGCCTGCTCTTCATTCGGCACCTCAATTTCAAACAGAATTCTGCCCGGCTTGACGACCGCCACCCAATACTCGGGTGCACCCTTTCCTTTACCCATGCGGGTCTCAGCCGGTTTTTTGGTAATCGGTTTATCCGGGAAAATCCTGATCCACATCTTGCCGTGTTTCCGAACTTTACGGGTAATGGCCACCCGCACGGCCTCGATCTGGCGACTGGAAATCCAACCCGGCTCAAGTGCCTTCAGGCCATAGTGTCCAAAACTGACCTCATTGCCGCGGGTAGCAATCCCCTTCATCCGACCTTTTTGTTGCTTACGATGTTTTACTTTACGAGGTGCCAGCATTACTATCTTCCTTTACTGCGTCTTCCTGTAGGATTCGCCATTGCAAATCCAAACTTTGATTCCGATACATCCATAAGTTGTATGCGCCGTGACAGCCGCAAAATCTATATCAGACCGCAAGGTATGCAGAGGAACTCTGCCCTCACGGTAAGTCTCGGTACGTGACATTTCAGCCCCACCCAAGCGACCACTGCACTGAACTCGAATACCATCAGCGCCCATCCGCATCGTCGCCTGGATGGCTTTTTTAACTGCTCGGCGAAAAGAGACCTTTTTAACCAGTTGGGCAGCAATATTATTCCCAACCAGGTTTGCATCCAGCTCGGGTCGCTTGATTTCATTGACATTCACCTGGACATCCGTATTGGTGAGTTTTTGCAACTCAAGCCGCAATAAATCCACCTCCTCACCTTTTTTACCAATGACAATGCCCGGTCGGGAGGTATTAATTGTAATGGTGATTTTTTTAGCGGTCCGGTGAATATCGACACCGCTGATTCCCGCGTTAGACAAACGCTTCATAATATACCGTCGCAGTTTTAAATCTTCGGTCAACTTTACAGTGTAATTACGTTCGTCAAACCAATTACTACTCCAGGTTTTATTGAAACCAAGTCGAAATCCGATGGGATGAGTTTTCTGACCCAAGCAGCCTCCTTTTATTGTTTTTCTTTACTATTTTCTTTTTCGGCGACGACAACGGTAAGATGACAGGAACGTTTGCGAATCATTGCTGCCCGCCCCATCGAGCCCGCTCGCCAGCGTTTGGCGATTCCACCCTCATTAACATAAATTGTTTTCACCCAGAGATCCTCGGGCTCAATATTAGCACCACCTTCCATATTCATCAGATTGGAAACCGCCGAACGGATTGTTTTTTCCACTGCCTGAGAGGCTTTCTTATTATTGAAATGTAGCACATTCAGGGCTGTTTCGACCTCTTTACCGCGAATCATATCAGCCACCAGGCGTACCTTCCGCGCCGATTGCCGAACATAATTGCTTATTGCTTTTGCTTCCATAATACTTATTTTTTAACCTTTTTCTCTGCGCCGGAATGTCCCCGGAATGTACGGGTATGAGCAAATTCACCAAGCTTGTGTCCTACCATATTTTCGGTAATGAATACCGGAATAAATTTATTGCCGTTATGCACGGCGAAAGTATGCCCGACAAATTCGGGGGAGATTGTCGAAGATCTAGCCCAAGTCTTTAAGACCTTTTTCTTGCCCGACTGATTCATCTCATTGACCAAGCCCAGCAGCTTTCGATCAATATAAGGTCCTTTTTTCAGTGAACGACTCATTCCTTACTCCCTAATTACTTGGTCCTTCTCTTGACAATAAATTTATCACTTAAGTTACGTTTCTTGCGAGTCCGATAGCCTTTCGTCGGTTTTCCCCACGGAGTCGTGGGATGGCGACCACCGGAGCTCTTGCCTTCACCACCACCCATCGGATGATCAATCGGGTTCATCGCAACTCCTCTAACCTTGGGTCGGCGTCCCAACCAACGATTGCGACCGGCTTTGCCAATACTGATGTTTTCATGAGTTTTATTGCCAATTTCACCAATCGTGGCAAAACACTCATTCAGCACCAGGCGCATTTCACCCGAAGGCATGCGCAGGGTAACATATCTACCCTCCTTAGCCATAATCTGAGCCGCACTGCCAGCGCTTCGGGCAATCTGTCCACCCTTTTTCGGTTTCAACTCGATATTATGCACAAATGTACCGGCCGGAATATTTTTTAACGGTAGTGAATTTCCGAGCCTGATTGGTACCTCTTGACCGGAGATAACCTTATTTCCCACCGTCAAACCTTCCGGTGCAATGATATAACGCTTCTCTCCATCCCGATAATTTAACAGCGCAATCCGGGCGGAACGATTAGGATCGTACTCGATACTCGCAACGACCGCTTCTATGTTGAATTTGTCACGTTTAAAGTCAATTATCCGATAAGCTCGCTTGTGACCGCCACCACGCCTGCGGGCGGTGATCCGACCCAGATTATTCCGACCGCCGGAGCGCCGCATAGGAACTAATAAACTGCTCTCGGGCTTCGTGGTCGTGATATCCTCGAAAGTATCTACACTTTTAAATCTTTGACCGGGAGTGGTTGGTTTAATTTTCTTGATAGCCATATTCCTATACCGCGGTTTCTCCTTGATAGAAATCTATTTTCTCGCCTTTTTTAAGAGTCACAATCGCTTTTTTCCAATTTGACCGCCGACCATTAGTCCGAATTACTCTACCGCCACTGCGAATAGTGACCTGCTTCGTCTTACCATTCAAATTAATAGTCGCAACCTTTTCGACCTTAACTCCAAATTTATTTTCAACAGCTTTCTTAATTTCCAGTTTATTGGTGGCAGAATGAACTTTAAATCCGTATTTCCGCCCGGAGTCTTTCAATGCATTGATCTTTTCCGTTAAAATTGGCTCGATTATGATGGTATTTTTAATCGACATTACTCAATTCCTGTTAGTTTGCCAGTAGCTGGTTGTTTAATTCCTCCAGGCCCGCCTTATCAATCAGCAGAATATCACAATCTAACATATCGTAAGTCGAGGCTCTCTTGGCCTCAATTAATAAAATATTGTAAAGATTGCGACAGGCTAATAAGAGGTTCTGGGTTACTTCCGATGCCAGCAGGGTAATCCGTTTGTCTTCGATGTTCATGGCTTTCAATATTTGCTGCATGGCTTTGGTTTTAGGTGCATCCAGAACAAAATCCTCCATTATCCGAATTGCGCCCTCCTGATATTTATAAGCCAGGGCACTTTTACGAGCCAAGGTTTTCACTTTCTGGTTAATCTTCATTAAATAGATTTTTGGCTTTGGTCCGAAAGCACGTCCACCACCAACCCAAATTGGGCTGCGGCGTGAGCCAGCCCGGGCTGTTCCCCGCCCCTTCTGCTTCCAGGGCTTACGGCCGCCGCCGCGAGCTTCCGCCCGGGTTTTGGTAGAACTATTTCCCTGCCGCATATTAGTCAGTTCAGTTTTCACCGCCAGATAGATCGCGTGATCGTGCGGACTGATATCAAAAGCAGTCGAATCCAGCGTCAGTTTCTGGTCGGTTTCCGAACCATCTTTGCGATATATAGTAAATTCTGTACTCACCGTCCCTGCCTCCGAATCGTCACAAGACCGTTTCTGGCACCCGGAATTGCCCCTTTGATATATAGTAAATTATTCTCAGGATTAATTTTAATAATTGTCAGTCCGCTGACCGTATGATTATCACCACCCATCCGACCACCCATTTTCATTCCTTTAATTACCCTTGAAGGATAGGCCGAAGCACCAATTGAACCGGGTGCACGCAGGCGATCACTCTGACCATGGGTTTTTGGCCCCCCTTTAAAACCATGCCGTTTAACCACTCCCTGGAAACCTTTACCTTTACTAATCCCGGATACTTTTACCCGCTGTCCGATATTAAAAAGGGCCACCGTTACTATTTCGCCAACTTTGGCATAATCACTTTCAAAATCCCTGATTTCGGCTAAATAGCGATAAGGTTCGCTGTTAGCTGCTTTAAAATGACCTGCTTCCGGTTTTTTGGTATGTTTAGCCGTTTTAATTTGAAAACCGAGCTGAACAGCTGAATAGCCATCTTTCTCAGGAGTTTTGACCTGGACAACTCGACAGGGACCAGCCTCGACGATCGAAACCGGAATCAAATCACCATTCTGCTCGAAAAGCTGGCTCATTCCCAATTTTTTACCAATAATTCCTAACATAGATGAACTTCCGTTATACCTTTATCTCAATATCCACACCGGCTGGCAGATCTAATCTCATCAAGGCATCAACCGTTTTAGAAGTCGAATTCAGAATATCCACTAGCCGTTTGTGAATCTTGGTTTGAAACTGCTCCCTTGACTTTTTATCTACATGCGGTGACCTTAGTACCGTGTACACAGTGCGCTGAGTAGGCAGTGGTATCGGACCGGAGACGACCGCGCCGGTTGATTTAGCAGTCGCAACAATTTTCTTGGTGCTTTTATCCAGCAGGTTATGGTCATACGCTTTGAGACTGATTCTTATTCTTTGTCCAGCCACAATTAGCTCCTTATTCGATGATTTCGACTACCACACCGGCACCGACAGTGCGTCCACCTTCACGAATCGCAAAGCGCAATTCCTTCTCCATCGCTATCGGCGTGATCAACTCTACCGTGATCGTCACATTATCACCCGGCATCACCATATCTACGCCCGCCGGCAACTCTACTACTCCCGTCACATCCGTCGTCCGAAAATAAAACTGCGGCCGATAACCCTTGAAAAAGGGCGTGTGGCGTCCACCTTCCTCCTTCTTCAAGACATAGACCTTGCCCTGAAACTTCGTGTGCGGCGTGATACTACCCGGCTTAGCTGCTACCATGCCGCGCTGCAACCACTCCTTATCTATCCCGCGCAATAACAAGCCAACATTATCACCGGCCTCACCACGATCCAATATCTTCCGAAACATCTCGACACCGGTCACAACCGTCCGCTTGTGTCCGCCTAAACCAATCAACTCGACCTCTTCACCAACCTTGATCGTCCCACGCTCAATCCGGCCCGTTCCTACCGTACCACGACCCGTTATCGAAAAGACATCCTCTACCGGCATCAAAAAGGGCTTCTCTACATCCCGCACCGGCGTCGGGATATAATCATCTACCGCCTTGATCAATTCTTCTATACAACGCGTCTTCTCGACATCATCCGGATGATTCATCGCCTCCAACGCACTACCCCGGATAATCGGGATCTCATCGCCTGGAAAATTGTACTTGCTTAGCAAATCCCGCAACTCCATCTCGACTAACTCAATCAACTCCGCATCATCTACCAAATCCGTCTTATTCAAAAATACTACGATCGAAGGCACATTCACCTGACGCGCTAACAACACATGCTCCCGCGTCTGCGGCATCGGTCCATCAAAAGCACTTACGACCAAGATCGCACCATCCATCTGCGCCGCGCCCGTGATCATGTTCTTGATGTAATCCGCATGTCCCGGACAATCTACATGCGCATAATGGCGCTTCTCCGACTCATACTCTACATGTGCCGTGTTAATCGTAATCCCCCGCTCGCGCTCCTCTGGTGCATTATCAATACTGTCAAACGTCCGCACCTGTGCCAAACCACGCTTGTTCAATAACATCGTCATCGCCGCCGTTAAGGTCGTCTTCCCGTGATCTACATGTCCAATCGTCCCAATATTCACATGCGGCTTCGTCCGCTTAAATTGCTCCTTCGCCATGGGTTCTCCTT
>Ga0315554_1000821_pt1 | contig 18381 bp, 17 predicted proteins | sample SalMarSW160370MG_FD_202114 | JGI IMG/M metagenome (GOLD analysis project Ga0315554, IMG submission 202114) | Salt marsh sediment microbial communities from the Plum Island Ecosystem LTER, Massachusetts, United States - Salt Marsh Sediment SW1603-70 ... | reverse complement strand
ACTGATCTATGAAGAAACGCTCAAAGGGACCACGGCCGACGCCTGCACAGGATGTGCAGGACGAAATCCTGATATCAACGAAGGATCTGGAAAAGATCTACCCGCTGGGATTGACCACGCTGAAGGCGTTAGATCGGATTAGTTTCTCCGTCAGGCGCGGTGAGTTCGTCGGGCTGGTCGGGCCGAGCGGGTCGGGCAAGACGACGCTGCTGAATATCATCGGCTCCCTCGACGCGCCGACCAGCGGGAGTGCCGAGGTGTTGGGGGAGAAGATAGAATCGCTCTCGCATAAGGAGGCCGCGAAGCTGCGCAATGAGCACATCGGTTTCATCTTCCAGACCTTCAATCTGCTCCCGGTTTATACGGTGTTTGAGAATGTCGAGTTCCCCTTGCTCCTGCAGGGGATCGATTCTTCCCGGAGAACGAAACTGGTCATGGACGCCCTGGAATGGGTGGGATTGGCTGACCGTGCCGAATCGAAGCCAGCGCAGCTCTCCGGCGGACAGAGCCAGCGCGTAGCCATCGCCAGGGCGATCGTCAAGAAGCCGGAACTTGTGCTTGCGGACGAGCCGACCGCCAATCTCGATGCGGCGAACTCGCACAACATCATGAAGACCATGGTGGAATTGAACAGGGGACTCAACGCGACCTTCGTCTTTGCCACCCACGACGAAAAGGTGATCACCTACCTCAGGAGGAAGATCACGCTCGTCGATGGGAGAATCGCGAACGACGAGGTTCTCAAACAGTCCGCCCGGAAGGTCAGATCGGGCCGGAAATCGCGAAGGTGAGGCACGACATGCAGACTCTCAGACTCGCGCTTCGAAATATCCTGGGTGCAGGCCTCCGGACGTGGCTCAACGTCATAGCGCTCTCTTTCTCGTTCTTCGTCATCATCTTCTTGCAGGGCTTCTATCAAGGAATGAACGATCAAGTGGAACGAGCGACGATCGATGGGCTCTACGGGGGCGGGCAATACTGGCAGGAACGCTATGACCCGTACGATCCGCTGACGCTTGAGGACGCTCACGCCCTCCTTCCTCAGCAGCTTCAGACTCTGGTCGACAAGTCGGAAGCGACGCCGATTCTGATTCACCTGGCATCGATCTACCCCGGGGGGAGATTCCAGTCTGTTCTCCTCAAAGGAATCGACCCGAGTCAGGACGTTGTATCGATCCCTTCGTCGCTCCTGAGGCCGTCCGGCGGAGTCGAGGGAGACGACGGGGGGATCCCGGCCCTCATCGGGAGCAGGATGGCGAGGACTACCGATTTGAAGAAGGGAGACGAGCTTACGGTCCAGTGGCGCGATGTCCACGGCACGTTCGACGCGAGGGATGTCACGATCGTGGACGTCTTCAGGACGACCGTGCAGGAGATCGACAACGGGCAGATCTGGATTCCGCTCAGCCGGCTGCAGCAGATCACCGGCATGCCGGGCCAGGCCACGATGGTGGTGGTGAAGAAGAATCTTCAGTCGCCGGGAACAGTCTCCGGGTGGGATTTCAAGAGCCTGAACTTTCTTCTTTCAGATCTCCGCATGCTTGTGAGGAGCAAGACCCTCGGCGCGAGCATCCTTTATGTCGTGTTGCTGTTCCTTGCGATGCTGGCCATCTTTGACACGCAGGTCCTCTCCATCTTTCACCGGAGGAAGGAGATGGGGACATTGATGGCCCTGGGGATGACGCGGACAAGGCTGATCGGACTCTTTACGCTGGAAGGCGCTCTCCACGGGATCCTCGCGGCGATTCTCGCTACGTTGTACGGGCTTCCGCTGCTCTGGTACGTCGCCCGGGTCGGTTGGGAACTGCCTGAAGCGATTGATCAGGTCGGGTTTGCGCTCGGTGAAAGGTTGTTCCCGGTTTACACCCCTGTGCTCGTCGTGGGGACAGCGCTTCTGGTCCTCATCGTCACGACCATCGTCAGCTACCTGCCGACGAGAGAGATCGCGAAATTGAAACCGACGGACGCGCTGAGAGGGAGAACGTCGTGATCCGATTCCTCCTCAAAGGCTTGCTCCGTGATAGGTCCCGATCGCTCTTGCCGGTCCTGATCGTCACAGCCGGCGTGATGCTCACGGTGTTCTTTCATGCCTGGATAGGTGGGGCCATATCGATCCTGATCCAGTCAACGGCGCACTATAGCGTAGGACATGTCCGAGTCATGACGAGAGCGTACGCCGCAGAGGCCGATCAGATTCCCAACGATCTGGCGCTTCTGGGGGCCGACACCCTCCTCGCCGGCCTGAGGCGGACGTTCCCCGACCTTCTCTGGACGCCCCGGATCAAGTTCGGAGGACTTCTGGACGTTCCGGACGTGAAGGGGGAAACACGAGAGCAGGCTCCGGTGAGCGGGATGGGTGTCAACCTCCTCTCCGCGGAGAGCCCCGAATGGAGGATCCTGAATATTCGGAACGCCCTCGTGAGGGGGCATCTCCCCCGGAAGCACGGGGATATGTTGCTGGCCGACGAGCTTGCCGAACGGCTCAAGGTATTGCCTGGCCAGACCGTGACGTTGATCGGCTCGACGATGAACGGCAGCATGGCGGTCGCCAACTTTACGGTGGCCGGAACCGTCCGTTTCGGCATTGCGGCGATGGACCGGGCCGCGGTGCTCGCCGATCTTTCCGACGTCCGACAGGCACTCGACATGAACGACGCGGCAGGCGAAATCCTGGGCTTCTTCCCGGACGACGTCTACCACGAAGACCTGGCGAACCAAGTGACGGCGGAATTCAATGCCCGACAGGCGGGTTCGACGGACAAGTTCGCACCGATCATGGGCACGCTCCGCACCGAGAGCGGTCTTGCCGATTACTTGGATATCGTGGGGGTCTTCTCCGGTGTCATCGTCGGTGTCTTTGTGCTCGCGATGTCGATCGTGCTGTGGAATGCAGGATTGACAGGAAGTCTCCGCCGGTACGGGGAGATCGGCGTCCGGCTGGCCATCGGGGAGGAGAAGGGGCATGTCTACCGCTCGATGATCGCCGAATCGCTGATGATCGGATTCGGAGGTTCGGTCCTTGGCACTGCGATCGGGTTGGCCTTTGCGTATTATCTGCAGATCGTTGGCCTGGACATGGAGTCGATGCTGAAGAACAGCACGATGCTGTTCACCGATGTCATACGGGCACAGGTGACGCCGTTCACGTACGTGATCGGCTTCATGCCCGGTATGCTCGCCACGTTCCTCGGAACGGCGATATCGGGCATCGGCATCTACAAGCGGCAGACCTCACAATTGTTTAAGGAGCTTGAGACATGAGATATCTGTTCTGGTCTATCCTTGTTTTGTCAATCGCAGCTGAAGGCATCCTTCACGCAGGTTTCACCGCGGGTGAAGGTGCCCTTCAAACCGGCTTAGCCGAAGACGAAGGACACTTTCAACAGCGCTCACTTTCAGGGGATGAGATCCTGACCCGGGTGGACCAGAACATGTTTTCGGAGAACAAGATCGTCGTCTCGCGCATGATTATTCATGGTGAGCGTGAGAGCCGGAGCGTGGAAGCGAAGTCGTGGCAGCGGGGCACCAGCGAAGCGTTCACAGAGTTTCTCGCTCCCGCTCGCGAGAAGGGAACAAAGATGCTAAAACTGAGCGACATGCTCTGGACCTATTTTCCCTCCACCGACCGGACGATTCTTATCTCCGGACAGATGCTGCGCCAATCCATTATGGGTTCGGATCTTTCGTACGAGGACATGATGGAGGACCCGCATTTGCCGCATCTGTATTCGGCGAAGATTTCCTCAGAAGAGAATATGAACGGACGTTCCTGCTGGGTTTTGGACCTCTCAGCAAAGAAGGAAGACATCGCTTATCATAGCCGAAAGATCTGGGTCGACAAAGCACGCTACGTCATTCTGAAAGAAAATCTCTACGCCAAGAGCGGCAAGCTCCTCAAGACGATGGATGTCCGTGAAGTGATGAAGGTCCAGGATCGGTGGATTGCGAAATCGGTTTTGTACAAAGACGTCCTCAAAGAAGGGAAAGGGACGGAGTTTTTCGTCGACTCCATCAAGCTTGACGCCAAGATACCGGACTATCTCTTCTCAAAGGCCGCACTGCGGCGGTGAGGCTAGGGAAAGTCCCACGCACCTTCGAGGTGCGTGGGACTACTTTAAGCGCTATCCCGGCCACAGCCATCCAAATGTTCCCGCCGTGAAGAGTGCGTAGATCAATCCGTCCAGCGTCGCTTTGAATGTTGTGCTCCACGAGCGGCCGTACCAGATCGACATCTGCCAGAGGGCGAGGGAGTATCCAACGAACGAGACGGTTCCGACGAACCGGAACACCTGCAGGTACGGCGCGCCGGCGGGAAGCGCGCGGCTCGCAATATAGGCCGCGAAGATTGCAACGACGATGGAGTAGAGGAACCAGGTGACGAAACTCTTTCCCATCGACGTCGGTCCGTTCGGGAGCACCGTGAAGACGATCTTCGGGCCCTTCTTCAACTTCGCGTTGAACTCGGGCGAACGCATCTCTTGTGTGGTCGACGCCCGCGGCACCATGTAGTCTCCCGGAGGGATGTTGAGAGGACGAAGCGCATCCATCACCTTGTCCTCGTCCTCCATTCTTGGATATTCGTTCTTGTGCCACGGGGTCACCATGTGAATGATCGAGCTTACAATGAACACGATGACGGCCGACAGCAGGATCGGAAGCCAGAGCTCGAAGAGTCCGACCATGACGGTACTCCTTACGTTGTGGTGGTTGATGGACCGCAGGCTACGCAGATCGCGGTGAATCTGGCAGAATTCGGGTGACGGAGCAAGGTATTCGTTTCACCTCCCAAGGTGCTGACTAACTGAACACCGGTCGATTGTGAGGTAGTTCCTTGGAAGGTCCCACGCACCTTCAAAGTGCGTGGGACCTTCTCTCTGCCGATCGCTTCGCACTTTGTTATTGCCCTGTGGGCGTTTTTTTGCTATATTTTAGGGTGATTTTGCTGAAGTAGCTCAGCGGTAGAGCAGCGGTTTCGTAAACCGCAGGTCGTGGGTTCTCCCTCAAGATATCCTTCCGGATTTCTTGAGGGATCCCTTCGGGAAAATCCCACCTCCAGTTCAATCGGGCAAGAGTTGTCGGGATGAGCCGTCCCGCCCATGGCAGGATGGGTTCTCGGTCGAGAAATCTTGAAAGGAAATGCTGGCGTAGCTCAGCGGTAGAGCAGCGGTTTCGTAAACCGCAGGTCGTCGGTTCAAATCCGACCGCCAGCTCAATCAGGTAGAAGTCGTTGGGATCCCCTTGGGAAAATCCCACCTTCAGCTCAGCGGAGCAGGTCGTGGATTCTCAGCCAGCCTGTCCGCCGGCTGTTTGGCGGAAGGTTCACTCGTCCCGTTAACGGGGCTTGTCCACCGGTCTTGTGGCGCCAGCCCGCCGTGCGATCCGGCGGGGATCCGCCCGAAAGCAATAACCGACATGGCGGAAAATCCCGCCTCCAGCTCAAAGGGATCCGGATCGTCTGAACGCTGATCCGTGTCGAGTTTCTTATCATCGAATGAAATCCGCTTGACGCGGATTTTTTGTTGCCCAGAATGAAGCCAGCATGAATCTCTACGATATCCTCATCATCGGCGCAGGACCTTCCGGTCTCGCCTGTGCGATCGAAGCGAAGAAGGCAGGGATGTCGTGCCTCGTCGTCGACAAAGGCTCGATCGTCGATGCCATCAGGAGATTCCCGGTTGATCTCACCTTCTTCTCAACCCCTGAACTTCTGGAGATCGGAGGGCTTCCGTTCGTGACCCCCGGCTTCCGGCCGACTCGTGTCGAATGTGTCCGGTACTATCAATCCGTCGCAAAGTACTATCAACTACTGATCGCGCAAGGTCAAGAGGTCGTCGGGCTGAGAAAGGTCGCGGCAGGCGTTGAGGTTGCGGTGAAGGGATTGTCGTATACTGCCGCGAACGTAGTGGTCGCGACGGGATATTTTGACGGCCCCCGACCGTACGATGTCCCGGGGGCGGACCTTCCAAGCGTCATGCGGTATTACTCGGAGCCGTATGCCTACGCGGGGAGGAACGTCGCCGTGGTCGGAGGAAAGAACTCTGCCGTCGAGATCGCGCTCGATCTGTTTCGAAACGGCTCGAATGTTACTCTGATCCACCGCGGCCAAATGCTGAGCGGCGGCGTGAAGTACTGGATCCTACCGGATATCGAGAACCGGATCAAATCGGGGGAGATCAAAGCTTTCTTCGAAACGCGCGTCAAGGAGATCCGGCCGGGATCCATTCTCCTCGAAGGGAAGCATGCACGGGAAATTCCGAGCGACTTCATATTCGTCATGATCGGCTACCAGCCGGATACGAAACTCCTGCAAATGGCCGGGGTGGAGATTGAAGCGACGACTCTGGCGCCGGTCCATGATCCGGAGACGATGGAGACGAACGTCAAAGGACTCTACATCGCGGGCTCGATCGCTGCCGGCATATTCAACAACAAGATCTTTATTGAGAACGGCAGGCTGCACGGGAAGAGGATTGTCGAGTCGATCAGAAACCATCGTTGATACCGGGGAAACATTCAGCCCAAGAGAGGCTGCAGAGTGCATCATCACCCTGCCCTTCATTGTTTCCAGTCTGTACACCGTCGAGGGAGGGGAGGTAAGAGGCACGGGTCGCGACGGCGCCTGTATGACACAGGCCATCGTTGATTCTGGGGACAATTTTAGCTAATCTTGAAACGCCTCTCGCCGAATCCGTAACGATCTGAATCGAAAGGTAGACCATGACCGAAGGCTTCATCGTCCAAATAATCGGCCCCGTTGTCGATATTGATTTCCCCCAAGGGAAGCTCCCCGCAATCCTTAATGCAGTGAGGGTCCCAAGGACCAATCTCGACGGTGTTCAGGAAGACCTTATCGTCGAAGTCCAGCAGCAGCTCGGCGAGGACCGGGTGCGCGCGGTCGCGATGGATTCAACGGACGGGCTGGTGCGAGGGATGAAGGCGTACGACACCGGAGGACCGATCAGCGTCCCGGTGGGCCCCAAAGTGCTGGGTCGCCTGTTGAACGTCATCGGACAGCCGATCGACGGCCTCGGACCGGTCGAAGCGAAAGCGTACTATCCAATCCATCGGCCGGCGCCCAGCTTCGAGCAGCTCTCCACCGAGCGAGAAATGTTCGAGACCGGCATCAAGGTGGTTGACTTGCTCGAACCCTATACGAAGGGGGGAAAAACGGGGCTCTTTGGAGGAGCCGGAGTAGGCAAGACCGTTATCATCCAGGAATTGATCCACAATATCGCAACGCATCACGGCGGATATTCGGTGTTTGGCGGTGTGGGGGAGCGGACGCGCGAAGGGAACGACCTCTGGCTCGAGATGAAGGAATCGGGCGTGCTCTCGAAGACCGCGCTCATCTTCGGTCAAATGAACGAGCCGCCGGGCGCGCGCCAGCGGGTCGGACTGGCCGCGCTGACGACTGCCGAGTACTTTCGCGATGAGGAAGGGAAGGACGTGCTGCTCTTCATCGACAACATTTTCCGTTTCGTCCAGGCAGGTTCCGAGGTCTCCGCGCTCCTCGGCCGCATGCCGTCCGCGGTGGGATACCAGCCGACGCTGGGGACCGAGATGGGAGAGCTTCAGGAGCGCATCGTCTCGACGAAAAAGGGCTCGATCACGTCCGTCCAGGCCATCTACGTCCCGGCAGACGATCTGACCGACCCGGCTCCCGCAGCGGTCTTCAGCCACCTTGATGCGACCACCGTCTTGAGCCGGCAGATCGTGGACAAGGGGATCTACCCTGCGGTCGATCCTCTCGATTCGACCTCGCGGATCCTCGACCCGACCGTCGTCGGCGAGGAGCACTACGCCGTCGCGAAGAGAGTGAAAGAAATACTCCAGACGTACAAAGACCTGCAAGATATCATCAGCATTCTCGGAATCGATGAGCTTTCCGACGAGGACAAGATCACCGTCGCCCGTGCGAGGAAGCTGGAGAAGTTCCTCTCCCAGCCCTTCTTTGTTGCTGAGCAGTTTACGGGCCGGCCGGGGCGGTACGTCAAGCTGGAGGACACCATCCGCGGCTTCAAAGGGATCGTCGAGGGAGAGTTCGATGACCTGCCGGAGGGCGCGTTCTGGATGGTCGGAACCATTGAGGATGCGGTGGAACAGGGAAAGAAACTGAAGGCAGCGTAAGCTTCCTATGCCGGACAAAGCGTTCAAACTCGAGATCGTCACGCCGAAGAAAGTCGTTTTCAGCGGCGATGTGACGAGCTTCAGCGCCCCCGGAGTTGTCGGCAGCTTCCAGGTGTTGAGAAACCACGCGCCCCTGCTCTCCGCAACGACGGTCGGCGCGGTGAAGGTTGTGGATGCGGCGGGAGCGGAGACGCGGTATGCTACGAGCGGCGGTTTCGTGGAGGTGAACGACAACAAGGTGGTGATGCTTGCGGAGACGGCCGAGCCTTCCGACGCGATCGATGTGAGCAGGGCGGAAGCTGCGCGTGCGCGAGCGAAGAAGCGGCTGGAAGGGAAGAGAAGCGAGATCGATGTGGAGCGTGCACGGCTCGCCCTCCATCGCGCGCTGAACCGGTTGAAGGTTGCCAGAGGCGAGTGAGTTGATTCGGGTGACGTCGTCGGAGGTGAGACCCGTCAGGTATTCCTGATGGGTTTTTCGTTTGCGGACGGCCGGGCATTTCGTCCGGAGAGAGCGTCCGCGTTCGTTGACATTCAAAACGAGAAGCGTTATATTCAAGCCGATTCCAACCGGCCGGACTGTCTGGGATCCCTACTACAAACCCAACGCTGACCACGATCTTGCCCACTTTTACACGACCGACGATCGCTGTCATCAGCCTTGCGGCGATTTCCCATAACCTCACGAGCATCCGTCGATCGATCGGCAGGGACGTGAAAGTGATGGCTGTCGTCAAGGCCAACGCTTACGGTCACGGGCTCGTCGAGGTGTCCAGGTTCCTTGAACGGCAGGGCGTAGACTACTTCGGAGTGGCGAACGCGGAGGAGGGGGTTGTGTTGCGGGAAGCTGGAATCAGGATCCCAATTCTTGCTTTCACCCTCCCGGCGAGGGGCCAGAGACATCTCTACGGAGAGTTCGGCCTCGAATCGACGGTTTGTTCTGAAGAGGACGTCCGACTCCTCAATGCTGCAGGGGAGCGAAAAGGTCAAACGCTCGCCGTGCATCTGAAGGTTGAAACGGGGATGAACCGGATCGGGGTGAAGGTAGATGAGCTCCCACGGCTGCTCAGGGTTCTCAGCAAGATGCGGAGGTTGGAGATCAAGGGCGTCTACACGCACTTTGCGACGGCGGACCAGAAGGACAGGGCCTTCTCGAAGCATCAGCTCAGGGAGTTTCGACGGGCCCTCGAAATCCTGCATGAAGAGGGCGTTTCGGCTGAACACGTTCACTGCGCGGGCAGTGCAGCGATCATGCATCTGCCCGAATCGTATTTCTCGATGGTCAGGCCGGGACTCGCTCTCTACGGCCATTATCCGTCGCACGAAATCTCGAAGAGCTTCCGCGTGACGCCGGCCCTGACGTTGAGGTCGCGAGTATCGCTCGTAAAGTGGATCGAGCCCGGGGAAACGGTGAGCTATGGCCGCCGGTACACCGCGAAGCGGCGGACGAAAATCGCCGCGCTCCCGATCGGCTACGCTGACGGCTATATGCGCGCACTGACCGGTCGAGCGGAAGTTCTCATTGGCGGCAGGCGCTGCCCGGTGGCGGGTACAATTTGCATGGACCAGCTGATGGTCGACGTCGGTCGGGCGGATGTGGGTGTTGGTGATGAGGCAGTCTTGATCGGCAAGCAGGGACGGGAGAACATCGACGCGTGGGATCTGGCCAGACTGGCTGGCACGATCCCCTACGAGATCTTCACGAATATCTCATCCCGTGTTCCACGAATCTACGGTGTGCCATGACGCAAGCCCAGGAGGTTCTTCACAGCCTTCTCAGCAACGTTCCGGTTGACGAGCTCTCCTCGGATGAGCAGCGAGCCGTCTTTGAGAAGATCAGGGAGCGACTGACCTCTGCGTCCGACCTGAACGCGGAACTCCGATCCCTCTACCAAGTCAACAACTTCTCCGACTTCGCCCTCTGCCTGATGTGGGTGGTGGAGCGTGTCGAGAAAAACCCCCTTATGCTCGCTGCGAGCCCGGAGGACGAGACGTTCGTATTCTCTTCGTTCCGCCGTGCGATGGGCGAGGGCGTTTCGACCGAAGCCGGTGCTCCGGCTCCAACGGAGCCTCCCGCCGCCTTTGAGCCCGGCTCGGGGGATGCGGTGGGCTTTTCGAATCTGATCGAGCAGTTTGCAGAGCGCGTTCAGAGTGGCGACGAGTCGCGGACGGCGTTGCTGGAGAACGTGGTCGCGGAATGTAACGCGGTTGTCGCCGGCGAGTATGCTCCCGACCACAAGGAGTTCTGCGGGCTCCTGGCAGACTTCCTGAGCTATATCACTGAGAATCAATTGTTGGACGACATCCGCGTCCTCAACATTCTCGCTAATATCCCTTCACCGGTCGCTCAGTGGGCCAGCGCTGCGCCGGATGCGCGTGCCGGACTGCTGGAGGAAGCGACGAGCGTGCTTCGGGATTTCAGGTCTCACTTTGAATAGCGTTTGACTCTATGCCAAAAATCTTCTCGGTGATTATGGCTGGCGGTGTCGGGACGCGCTTCTGGCCCCGAAGTCGCGAGAGATTTCCGAAGCAGTTCCTGGAGATCGTCGGTTCCGGCAGCCTCCTTCAGAAAACGCTTGCCCGATTCGGCCCCCTGGCAGACAAGCGGCAGACGTTCGTGGTCACCAACGCCGTTCAGGCGGAGGCCGTCCGCACCCAGGCGCCGGACATCCCTAATGAGAACATCCTCGTGGAGCCGGTCGGCCGCAACACCGCACCCTGCATCGGCCTGGCAGCGTCGTGGATTCGCCGCCTCGATCCGGATGCATTGATGGTCGTCTCCCCCGCCGACCATCTGATCGAGGACGATGAAGAATTCCTCCGCATCCTCAAGCTCGCCCTCCGGGTTGCTGAGGAGAAAGACGCCCTCGTGACGATCGGCATCAAGCCGACACACCCGGAGACGGGCTACGGGTACATCCAGAGCGCAGAGGAGGAGCTCGATCAGAATCCCTATCGGGCGGAGGGGGTCTACCGGGTCAAGACTTTTGCCGAGAAGCCGAACCTCGAGACCGCGGAGCGATTTCTCAGCAGCGGAGATTTCTTTTGGAACAGCGGCATCTTCGTCTGGAGGGCCGGCACCATCCTGAAAGAAATTGAACTGCACCTGCCGGAGCTCCACGAAGAGCTCCTGACGGTTCAGAAGAGCATCGACTCCCCCAACTACCAGCAGGTCCTCGATCTCGCGTACGGCGTCATTCGCAGCATTTCGATCGACTACGGTGTGATGGAGAAGGCGGGGAACGCGTTCGTGGTCAGGGGCGATTTTGGATGGAGCGACGTCGGGTCGTGGGACGAAGTGGTGCGGGTGACACCCAAGGACGGCGAGGGGAACTCGCTCAAGGGAAAGGTCATCGTCAGGGACGCGACGAACAACTTCATCGACGCCGGGAACAAGCTCGTGGCGGCCATCGGAGTGAAGGATCTGGTCATCATCAACACCGATGACGCCATCCTGATCTGCAAGAAAGGGGAATCTCAGGAGGTGAAGGAGGTCGTCGATTATATTCGTCGGAAGCAGATGAATGAATTTCTCTAGAGCACGCCTGGCTTGTGTGGTTGTCGCGGCCGCCGCGTGCATGGTCCTCATCGGCTGCTCCGTTTCGCCGCGCTTCGCAACACGGGGGGAGCCGGCAGGCTCCGGAGAAGGCAAGACCCCCGAGACGAAAAAGCCCGAGGAATCAAGGCCGCCGGCAGCGACCGGACGGATCTTGCTGACCCTGGAAGGCGTCGCTTCGTACTATGCCGAGGATTTCCACGGCAAGCTTACCTCGAACGGCGAGACCTACGACATGAACGGTCTCACCGCCGCCCACCGCACTTTCCCGTTTGGCACAAAGGTAAGGGTAACGAACCTCGAGAACGGCAAGAGCGTCATTGTGCGAATCAACGACCGCGGCCCGTTCAAGGAAGGACGGATCATCGATCTCTCCCGTGGTTCGGCGGAGCAGATCGACCTCATCCCTACGGGCACGACCCGCGTGAAGCTGGAGGTTCTGCAATGGGGGGATGGAAAATGAGTCTCCATCGTCAAGAGAACGGAAGATCCAGTGCCCGCTGCAACTGATCGAAGGCGCGGTTGGTGGTTCCACCCCGATGGTGTTATGATCGCATGAAGGTCACGGTACACGTCAAGCTGAACTCGCGGAAAAAGGCCGTGGAGATGCGCGAGGATGGGAGCCTCCGGGTCTACCTATCCGCTCCGCCCATCGAAGGGCGGGCGAACGAGCAGCTTATCGAGGTGCTCGCGGAGCACTTCGGCAAGGCGAAACGGGACATTTCCATCGTTGCCGGGAGAAGAGGAAAGTTGAAGATCGTTGAGATACCATGAACCAAACGCGTAACGCCTGGACCAGGCGCTTCGTCGCGGCCCTTGTTTTCCTCCTCCCGGTGCTAATTGCCGGAGTCGGCCAGGACGGGGTCCAAACCTTCGTCGTCGCTCCCGGCATCAAACACATTCTTTTCGTCAAACCCGGCCCGCTTAGGATCCACGTGCTCGAGCTGGATCTGACCAACCCCAACTACCGGGTCGAATCATACCGCCCGACCGGATTGGTGCCGACTTCAGAACAGGCTCGCCGGAACGATGGGCCGGAGCATCGGGTTGTCGCAGCGGTGAACGCCGATTTCTTCAGCTTCACGACCGGCTGGCCGCTGGGCAATCAGGTTGTGAACGGGGAATTTGCACACGGGACTGAAAGTCCGAGGTCCCATTTGGCCTTCGACGCCCGCGGCCACCCATTGATCGAAAGGCTGAGCTTCACCGGCTGGTTTCGAACGCACGCGGGAGCTACCTATTCCATCGACGGCGTGAACGAGCGGCACAAAGCCGCTGCGATTGTCCTTCACACCTCCTTCTCAGACACGGCTACCTCGATCGGTGGTGCTGGAAAGAGATTCCTTCTTCGCTTGGTGTCCCCGCGCTGGGCGGTCGGCGATACTCTCCGCTTCATCGTCCTCAAATCGAATCCCGAGCGAACGACCCTGATCGCGCCCGACGAAGCGGTTCTCTGGGCTGGAAGAGCGACGACGATCTCGCGAGCGGGGAAAGGAGTGAAGGTCGCTGATACGCTTCTTGTCTATCTTAGATTTCGGCCGCACCTCGCGAGCGTCCTCAATGTCGTCGCCGGAGCAGGAAGAGTTCTGCTGAACGGGCAGCCGGTGCCCGATTCCGTGAATGTGAGCCAGAAGACCAGCGTCGCGTTCCTCGAGACCCTCCACCCCCGCACGTTCGTCGGTTTTGATCGGGATACGACGAAACTGTTTCTCTGCACCGTGGACGGGCGACAGGAGACGAGCGACGGAATGGACTTCGCCCAGATGGCCGACTTTCTCCTTTCCATCGGAGCATGGAACGCCATCAATCTCGACGGAGGGGGGTCCACCACGATGGTGATCAACGGTCAGGTTGTAAATTCCCCGTCCGATCGCACCGGGGAGCGCCCGGTGGCCAACACTCTTCAGATTATCTCCAGGGAGCAGCCGACACCGCAGCGGTAAGGGCCCCATCAGAAGGGCCGGCCGGAGGTGGGTCTGGTCTTTCAACCAACTTTCCAGGGAGCACTTCAAGTGAATACCCTCAATCTGCGTCGCTTCCTTCTATTCTTCGGTGTGCTACTGTCTGTCTCCCAAGGGCTGCTCGCGCAGGAGATAGCGAGCCCCGTGCCATCCCTTCGAGAGCAGGCAAACATTCAGCAGGAATGGTTGAAGATCCGTTTGGACCGGTTCCTGCCGCAGGTGATGAGGGAGAACAAAGTCGATATGTGGATCGTGCCGATGCGGGAATACAATGAAGATCCCGTCTTCTCATCCCTCGTCTCCGCAACGACGTTTTCTGCTCGGCGGCGGACGATCTATGTTTTCTTTGACCGTGGTCCGGACAGGGGAGTGGAACGGCTCGCCCTTGGAGGATCGTCGCAGGGAGGGCTCTACACGGCGTACAGGGATACGACGTTGAAGAACGCCGAGTTGTGGGGCGATAGCCAGTGGAGCTTGCTCAGAGGACTCGTTCAGGATCGCGATCCGAAGGCAATCGCCGTCAGCATCTCGCATACGCACGCGTTCTCCGACGGCCTCAGTGCGGGCGAATGGGAGCAGCTCCAGGTCGCCCTCGGACCAGAATATCTCGGGCGCGTTGTGCGGGCCGAACGACTGCCCCTGGACTACATCGCTCTCCGACCGCCGGAGATGCTTCCGATCTACCGCGAAATGATGAAGACCGCCCATGCCATCATCGCAGAGGCCTTCTCCAACAAGGTCATAACGCCCGGCACGACGACGACCCAGGATGTCGTCTGGTGGTTCCGGCGGAAGGTTCAAGACCTCGGCCTGAGCACGTGGTTCCAGCCGAGCGTCGACATCCAGCGAAAGGGGGCCGATCTCTCGGGCGAGCAGGACCCGATTATCCAGCGGGGAGACGTTCTGCATTGTGACTTTGGGATCACGGCGATGCGGCTCAATACCGATACCCAACACATGGCCTACGTTCTGCGGGAAGGCGAGGCTGACGTTCCGGCAGGATTGAAGAGCATTTTGGCACGGAGCAATCGCCTCCAGGACATCCATCTGCAGAAAATGAAGGTGGGGATGACGGGCAATCAGGTCCTTGCGGCCACGCTTGCGCAGATGAAGGCGGAAGGAATCGATGGTTCGGTTTACTCTCATCCCGTCGGAGAGAACGGGCACGGTGCAGGTGCCCTGATAGGCCTTTGGGACCGTCAGACGGGCGTTCCGGGACGAGGTGATGTCCCTTTGTTGGCCAACACGTGGTACTCGATTGAGCTCCAGGCTACGACGCCAGTGCCCGAATGGTCAGGCCAGCGTGTGCGATCGGCCCAGGAGGAAGACGTAGTGATCGGAGCCGATGGAAGCGTCCGGTGGGTGCGGAAGAGACAGACGGAATTCCATATTGTCAGGTAGATTCCCAGATCTGAAAGCACTGAGAAACCTCGAAATTCTTCAAAATTTCGAGGTTTTTGCTTTCTGGGAACTTACGCGATTGCATCTGACGTTTTTCAAACGTAACTTTGAAGTTGTGCTCTCGTCCGAAAGATAAGTAGGCCAAAAGCTGACCGTTAGCGGGGCAGGCTCAAGATGCCGTCATTGCTGGAACGGTGAACCACTTGGGAGCAATGAGCTTATTCCGGTCAAGTGGAGAACCAACTTTTGAGGTCGCTGGCGGTATGTACCAAGAGGGTGGAAGCGAATGGGGATTGCCAAGTCTGACCTGGAATGTACAGCGGAACGAGGAGAGCCGAACGCAATGGTCACAGTCAATCTGAGGATGTCTTTGAAGAAGCTACTTTCGATATCGTTCTTGGTGGTCGTAGGGTCACTATTGGTGGTCATTCAGGGCGGCTGTTCACAGCCTGCTGCCGTCACATACCTGAGCAAAGATGACCAGAGCAGTAGCACGCCCAAGGCCGACACGCAGAAAGACGCCCACACAAAGGTGGATCAGGGTACTGCTTGGTCCATAGACCAGTATGGGAGGGCTGTCCGGAGGTACTCAGCACGGTACGATCTCGATTGGCGGCTTGTTTTGGCGGTGATGAAGCGAGAGTCTCGTTTTTCCCCAAAAGCAGTGAGCAACAAGGGGGCATACGGCCTCATGCAGATTATGCCCTCTACTCAACAAGAGCTTGCAGAGAAGTTGGGTGTCGATAATCTCCAGACCCCCATCAACAACATCAGAGCCGGCACGTTTCACCTTTGGTCCCTGTACCAGGCCTTCGACAAAGCTGACGATGAGAACCGGATCAAGCTCACGTTGGCAGCCTACAATGCAGGGCTGAACAGGATCCTGGACGCCCAGGATGTGGCGACTTATCTAGGAGACGACCCGAATGATTGGGAGGCCGTCAGGGCTACCCTCCCGCTTCTCTCCAAACGGTATTCGACTTTGCATCGGCGGATTTGGGAGAGTGGCAGACCGCGGGCGGGTTATTTCAGGGATTGGCGGCAGACCCAGGCCTACGTCGACACGATAATGTCGTACTATACTGAGTATCAGCTTGCTCTGAAATGAGCTCGAACGGACCGAGCGATTCGATAATCCAAGTCCGACATTCCTTCACGTTCCATCTGCCAAACCTGCAGAAGAGACAACCGTTGAAGGTGAAGGGATCAAATCTCCTTGCTCACTCTCCCCTTTTTGGCACCGCCGGAACGATCTCCTGCGTTCTTCGTCAAATCATATTGAAAGTCCCTTCCCCAATGAATATATTCGAAGCAGATGACTAGCTACGAGCCGAGACATATTCGGGCATCTGAGCTCTTCGGTGACTTTTGGTTCAATTCCGAGCCTATCTCTATCAGCGCGCTGAAAGGATACGTCCTGCTGCTTGATTTCTGGGACTACACCTCTCTGGGCTGTATCCATTCCCAGCCGTACTTGAACGAGTGGCACCGGCGCTACAAGGATTTCGCGTTCGTCGCTGTCGGCATCCACACGCCCGAGTTCAAATTCGGAAGAAGTCCGGAGAACGTCGAGCGAGCGATCAGGAAGGCGGCCATCGAATGTCCCGTTGTGATGGATAACGACGCTATCATCTGGACGGCGTATTCGAACCGTGTTCGGCCGACGCGGTACCTTGTGGACAAAGAAGGCTATGTCCGTTACTCGTGTGAGGGCGAAGGCGGCTACGAACAATTTGAACGTGCAATTCAATCGTTGCTTGCTGAGGCCGGGTACCACGGTGCGATGCCCGAGCTCATGGAACCGATTCGCGACGTTGACCAGCCGGGGACGATCGCCTTCCGGGCGACGACCGACGTGCGCCTGGGCTACCTGAAGGGCACGCTGGGCAACGCGGAGGGCTATGGGCCGGAATCGACGATCGAATACGACGATGAGGGCTTGCGCTTGCCCGGACGAGTCTATTTGAAAGGGAAATGGTATAACGAAAAAGAGTCCGTGAGGTTCGATGGAGAGGCTCACGAAGAGGGGCATATCACTCTCATCTACGAGGCAGTCGAGGCGAACTCGATCCTGGACGCCGAGCATCACACTCCGTGCACAGTCCTCGCAACGCAAGACGGAAAATCCCTCACGAAGGCGAACGCAGGAGCAGACATCACCTTCGATCAGAAGGGGAGAAGTCTCCTCGTCGTGGATTCGCCGCGGCTGTTCCAGGTTGTGCACAATCCTGAGTTCAGTCAACACGAGCTCGGACTTTTCACCAACTCCCCCGAGCTCGAACTGTACGCCTTCAGCTTCGGCACCAGCCTCATTCCGGAGCTTGTTTCGAAAAACTGACTTTCCGAACGCAGCATCGCGTACCTTCACCCCTTTCCCTTTTCCTTCCGTTGTCATTTCTGGTTATGGGGCGAGCGCCGGCGCGTTCGCCCGATAGTGCTTGGGCGACGACTGCCTGAGGTGCCGAAAGCTGACTTGTGAGCCCCAACAGCTTGCATGAGGATTGTGCTTTTCGTACTATTCGACTGGGAGGGCGCCATATGTTGCCTCCAACGACTGTGATAGCCGCTCACGCGGACGCGTCAAGCACCAGAGACATTTCCGACGATGGGCGATGGTTGGTGAGAGGCTCCTCGCGTTCGAGGAGAGAGCGACAATATTGTTCTTGTTTGGGGGATCCCACGCTGCCGGCAAATCCGTGAGTGTGGGATTTTTGTTTTGATCGGCTCCCCATCATTTCAACATCAAGAGGGAAGAGGCTATGAAACGCGCCGTCGTGTTGATCGCTGGTATTTTCTGGATCATTCCCTGCATCCTCGCAGCGCAGACAGAATCCGCGAACCTCGTTAAGAATGGTGACTTCGAGAAGTTCAAAGGAGACGATCCGGTCGATTGGGAAACCTCGAATATCCCCGGGAGCCTGACCGTGGTGTCGGCGGATCGGCTGGCCCACGGCGGGAGAAAGGGGGTCAGGTGCGATGTCAAAGACTTCTACGGCTCGAAGATCACCGGCTACGCCTGCCAGAAGAACATCCCGCTCACCGGGAGGAACCTGCAGCTCTCCGGCTACTATGTCATGAACTCCGTGGGGAAGGATGCAGGCGTCGTGATCGTTTGCTTCGTCAGCGCTGGGGGCGCCACGCTCGGAACGGTTGAAGAATATTTCCGGGAGAGTACAAAGGATTTCGTGCGGTTTACGAGGGATATGGAAGTCCCCGCGGAAGCCACGACATGCCAGGTGCGCCTGACCATTCTCAGCGATCCGGAAGGCGAAGGGCTGCATGCGGGATCGTATGCAGTATTCGATGATGTCAAGCTGGTCGTCGTTCCGCCCAAGCCGA
>Ga0315554_1000817_pt1 | contig 18401 bp, 18 predicted proteins | sample SalMarSW160370MG_FD_202114 | JGI IMG/M metagenome (GOLD analysis project Ga0315554, IMG submission 202114) | Salt marsh sediment microbial communities from the Plum Island Ecosystem LTER, Massachusetts, United States - Salt Marsh Sediment SW1603-70 ... | reverse complement strand
GATTCGTGGTCCAAAGAATGGGGCCAACCTCAAACCTCGTGTACAGAGATGTCTCGCTCAAAGCGTGACCTGCAATATCCCCTTACCACCCCGCCGACTGCGACGTCGGCGGCAGCGATGTCACCAACGAGTGCGCGCATCGGAGGAGTCAAGCAGTATGGCTTGTCCTATCTGCACCTGGTCACCCGATAGTCTTGATTACCGGTTCCTGTATGAAACAAGGTTCTGTCGGGTGGTTCTAGCCCCAAACCAGTGCTTGGTTGAAAGGTGTGTAGTCCATCTGAAGAGACATTCGGGCGACCTAGCAGATCTGACTCAGGATGAGTTGACTGAGTGGCTAACGGTTGTGAAAATCCTTGAAGCTGCATTGCGGTCTGCTCTTGGAGCCACGATGTTCAACTGGTCATGTTACATGAATCACGCGTATCGTGAGAGCATGCCCGATCCGCACATTCACTGGTGGGCAGTGCCGCGATACAACCATCCTGTCACGATTGGTGATTGGACATTCGAAGACCCTGATTTTGGCAGTCCATATAATCATTCCAGATGGATGGATGTTCCGAAGGAGATTCGCCAACAGATTGCGGAACGAATACAACAAGCGATGTTATTGCGAGCGCCGCCCAGCCGGATGGAGGCCAGGGAGGTTCCTGACTGCGGCAGGCGCACCCCTCAGAGCGGGCAGCGCTTAAGCCACCGCTTAGACCGGAGAGAAGATGTCCGTTCGTAGAGCCAAATCATCGGATGCGAAAGGGATAGCGGAAGTCCGCGTTGCGGCGTGGAGGTCTGCCTATCGAGGACTCCTGCCCAATGATGTCCTGGACCGCCTCTCGGCAAGCGATTCGGAGAGACGTTGGGGGGAACGGATTGCCGGACTTTGGGAACATGTCTTCGTCGCCGAGAAAGACGCGCTCATCGTGGGGTTCGCGGCCTGCGGGGATACCGAAGATGAGGATGTGGACAGAGAGAAGGTTGGCGAGATATACGTCATCTACGTTCACCCTGATGCGTGGAGGCAAGGCTTGGCGACGGCTCTCCTCAGAAAAGCGATACGGCACCTGAGACAGGACGGCTTCGAGGAGGTCATCCTGTGGGTTCTGGAAGGGAACCCGCAGGCGATAGGTTTCTACAAGGCAGCGGGCTTCGAGGCCGACGGAGCGAGAACGGTGAAGCGACGCTCGGACGGAACGGAGATGCCGGTCGAGCGCTATCGCCGGAGTGTAGGATAGGCTTGGGGAATGGGAATCTCCTGTGGCGCAGACTCCGGCCGTAGGATGGGTTGGCAACCCGTCCACGACCGGCCCGTGAGGCGGTTCTGCGGAAACGGTTGATTTTCGGGCGGACAGTGTAGTATAATACTGCAAGACGCATCCGTTGAAACCTGGGCTTGTCGCTGAGCCTGTCAGGCACTTTGCAACCGAGAGGAGGTCCAAACCATGTCTACTGGTAGCGTTGGGGAACGTTCACCGATTTTGGTCGAGTTGAGACCGGGGCCCGGCGTGCAGCGTGTTGCCCTCAAGCCCCAAGACTTGGCCGAGATGTCGGCCAAGGCCTTGGCCAGCGCCATGAGCACCGTCCAGAACATGGCCGAGTGGGTGAGCACGACGATTGACGACCTGGCCGGCAACCCCGACAAGGTCAAAGTCGAGTTTGGCATCACGCTCGATGTCGAGGGCCAGGCGCTCGTCGCCAAGGCGGGAGCCGAAGCCGCCATCAGCGTCACCCTCACCTGGAAGCGCCGAGGCGACGAGTAGTGAGCCTCGGCGTCCGACTGCAGAACCTGCGTGACTTTACGGTCCAGATTCGGGTGCCCGGTGAGGAGACCATCGTCGGCACCGGCATTGCCGTCTCGATGGATGGTAAGGTGGTCACCTGTGCCCATGTCGTCGAGGCGACGCTGGGCGTTCACCCCCTCGACGCAGGCGAGGCCGAGGTAGGTGTCTACTTTCCCCAGGCACCCGGCGGCGAGGTCAAGGACCGGCGGGCGACGATTGCCGGCTGCTTCCCTCAACACGACGACGATGTGGTCCTGCTGCAACTGAGCGGCGGCCCCGCGCCCCTGGCCCCGGAGCAAATCGCCGTATTGGGCCGGGCCGAGGATTCCTGCTATCACCCCTTCCGCAGCTACGGCTACCGCCGCCTAGACAAGTACCTGGCCGGGCACGCTCACGGCACCATCCTCGATTGCGTCGAGCCGCCCAAGGGCAACCGCCTGCTGACCGAGCCGGTGCAGTTACAATCGCAGCAGATCGACCGGGGCATGAGCGGCGCCGCCGTGCTGGACATCGAGCGCAACCTGGTCGTCGGCGTCGTGTCCGAGACCTGGTTCCCCGGCCTGTCGCCCAAGGATCGCGACACCGGCTGGGCCGTCAACGCCCGGGCGCTGAGCCTGGCGCCGCTGGGCCTGCCCCTCCGCGACAAGCATCTGGACAAACGTCCCGCACCCGAGCCCCAGACCGACGTCGCCGCCGCCCGCGCTGCCGTCGCCCCGGACCTGGGCGTCGCATGGAACAACGCCCCACCCCTGCTGCCGGAGTGGACCGGCCGCGCCGAGCTGCTGGCCGCCCTGGACCGCGACTGGGCCGACCCCCAGCGCCGCGTCACCGGCCTCATCGGGTTCGGCGGCGAGGGCAAATCCAGCCTGGCCCGCCAGTGGGTGGAGACCCTGCTCTCCCTTCCATCAGAGGAGGGGAAAATGGCCCCGCCCGACGGCGTCTTCTGGTGGGGCTTCTACGAAAAGCCCAGCGTCGACGAGTTCTTCGAGGCGGCGATTACCTGGCTGGGCGGCGAAACGCTGGCCCAGCGCACGCGCTCGTCCAGCACGCGCGCCCAGGTCATCGGCGCGATGCTGGGCGCGGGACGGGTTCTGTTCGTGCTCGACGGGCTGGAGGTGATGCAGCACCAGGACGGCGACCAGTACGGCCTGCTGCGCAGTGCCGACCTGCGGGCCTTCCTGGAACTGTTCGCCGGGCCGGAGCACAATTCTTTCTGCCTGCTGACCAGCCGCGCACCGCTGCTGGACCTGATGGACTATACGACCTACACCCACCGCGACGTGGAGCGCCTCCTCCCCGGCGACGGCCGCGCCCTGCTGCGCAACCTGGGCGTGACCGGCGCCGACGCCGCCCTGGACCAGGTGGTGGCCGACTGGGACGGCCATGCCCTGACCCTGGGCCTGGTGGGCAGTTACCTGGCCGACCGCTACGGCGGCGACGTGCGTAAAATCGACGACCTGCCGCCGCCCACCGCCGACGAGCCGCGATACCAGCGCGTCCACCGGGTGCTGCGCCGCTACGACGAGCACCTGACCGAGGCCGAGCGCGCCTTTCTGACCCTGTTCAGCGCCTTCCGCACGCCGGTCAGGAAGGAGGCATTTGGCAAGGTATTTCGCGCGCCGCAGTCTCCACCCCCACCCCAGCCCTCCCCCTCGAAGGGGGAGGAGGCACCCCTCTCCCTGGCAGGGAGAGGGGTGGTGGGTGAGGGTCGGGCCATCAGCGCTCCCATTGCGGCCCTGGACGATGCCGAATTCGCCGCCCTGGTGGAACGCCTAGTGGCCTACCGCAAGGTAGGCGAGTGTCAATCGATGGCACACCAGGCATGGGCTGCTCACCTGAGCGGCGATCTTGAGTCAGCAAGCGATGTGTTTCAACAGGCAGAGGCTTTGGGACGGGAAATGGCATCGGCTACACGCTACCTGTACAGCAACCGTGGCATCTTCCATGCCGACCACCTGCGCCGAACGGGCCAGGCGGACTACGCCCGGCGCGTCACCGAAGCGAACCTGGAAGACTGGGTGCGCGATTACAAATGGCTCAGGGATGAAAGCCAGTGCCACCACGTCCTGGGCGACCTGGACGCGGACCAAGACGACCACAACAGCGCCCGCGCCCACTACGACCAGGCCCTCAAGATTGCGCGGGGCATCAGCGCCCGCGATGTCCTCATCGAGGCGCTGCTGGCCCGGGGGCGCTGGGCGGCCCGCCATCCGGACCTGTCAGGTCTCGACCAAGCGTCTTCCGACCTCAACGAGGCGCTGGACTACGCCCTGGAGGGCGGCTACCGCATCTACGAAGCGGACATCCGAGTGGCGCTGGCCTGGGCGCATAGGGCTGCCCGCGACCCGGCCCGCGCCCGCCAGGAAGCCGAACGCGCCCAACAGATGAGCGTCGACATGGGCTATCACTGGGGGCAGGTCGACGCGGCGGAGGTGTTGGCGGCCCTGGAGAGTGTGTAGGTCACGCTTTGAGCGTGACGCCCCCCTCACCGCCCCGCCGACGTCGCCGTCAGCGGCAGGGCGCAGGCGTACAGCGTCCCGCCCGCCACGAAATACAGCCGCCGGTTCATCTCGTCCACGTGCAGCGCCGAAACGCCATCGAAGGTGCCCCCGTCGGCGAAGCGGAACTGCCGCACGAAGACGCCCTCCTTGGTGAACTGCACCACGCGCGCCGCGCCCGGGTCCGCCACATACACGTGGCGCACTTCCTCCGTCAGGTCCGTGTACACGGCCGCGAGCTGCTGCAGCGGCTCCGCCAGGCCGTCCATCGGGAACTCCTGTTGCTCTCCCGTCAGGTAGCGTTCCAGCCGCCAGTCGGCGTACAGGATGTATATCGCGCCGTCAATGGCCATGTCCACCGCTCCGCGCAGGTCCCGTGCCTGGGCCAGGGCGAACCAGTCGTCGGGAGGGCTGTCGTAGCCGCCGTCGTAGGCATACCGGAAAATCTGGTTGGAGCCTGTGTCCAGCACGTACAGGTTGCCCAGGTAGGTGGCGATGGCCGCGGGCTGCTCCCAGCGCAGCGTGTCGGTCACCGGCACCAGGGTCAGCCCGGTGCGCGGGCTGAACTCCAGCAGGTGGGTGTCCTGGGTCAGCACCAGCAGGCTGCTGCTGGCTCGCCCGTTTCCGGCGGCGGCCCATGCCTCATCCAGCAGGTCGCCAACCGTATACCCCTCTATCTGCATGCCGCTCTCCACCACAACCGGCGAATCCGAGCCCGGCTGCGTGCCCATGCCGGAGTCCTCCAGCGTTGCCCGAACCACCCAATGGTTGGCGGCGTCCAGCAGGTAGACGTCCAGGCCTGAGACGACAAGCCCCTTGAAGTCTGCACCATCCGCCTGGAACAGAACCGCCGGATTGTCCAGGTAGACCGTGCCGTCCACCTGGTCCAGGGTGAGTTGAACCTGCGCGGCCTGTTGCTCCGCTCTGGGGTCGCCCCCGCGCTGCATCGCGCGCGCCTCGTCCAGCACCGCCAGCGCCTCCGTCAGCAGCATGTGCTTCTCCTGGATGGTGGCCGCGCTCTGCGCAGCCGCAACCTTTTCGTATGATTGCTGGAGGAGGTCCTCGTATCGTTGCTTTTCTGCCCCGGACCTCAGTAACAGAACCACCACCAGCGTGATGACCAGCGGGACGGCAATGGCGACGGCGATCCACGGGATGCGCGGCCGCGTCTTGGCCCTGGCCTGCGGCGCGCCGGCAACGCGGCGAGGCGCTGCAGGCTCGGCGTCGCGGCGGGGCGGCGGGGCCGTGGCAGCCCGGCGGGGCCGGCGGCGCAGAACCGCAGTGAACCACCCGCCGATGACGGCGAAGCCCAGCCCCAGGTCGGACAGGAAGCTGCGAACCCCTGCGCGGGCCTTTCGCGCCAGGCCGACCAGGGAGATGCCCTGGCGGGGCGCGCGTCTCGGCTTGGGCCTCCGCCGTGGCGCGGGCGCAGCGGGAAGCGGTTCGTCCTCCTCGTCCGCGTAGCCCATGTCCAGCAGCGTTTCCTCGGCCTCTGCGACAGCGACCGGCTCCAACTCCTCTTCCGCCTCGATGAAGTCTTCGTCAATCAGGGACTCCTCGGCATCGGGCGGCTCTGCCTCGCTGGCGCGCGGCGGCTGTCCTTTCGGGTGGACCATGGCGACCATGCACGCCACGTCCGTGTCGCCGCAGAGCCGCGCCATATTGTACAGCGCGTCATCGATGGGCTGGTACAGAACGGCCTGCGCGATTTCCCGCGTCTCCGCCGCCAGCGCCAGGGACACGGTGCCCAGCACAATCACGTCGCCGGGCTGAACCGCGGCGTGGAACAGATTCGGGTGAATGCTGGGGTGCACTCCCAGCGGCGTGGGGAAGATTTTCTCCGGCGCTGCCGGCAGCGGCTGCTGGAGCCAGGGCGAGGCGTCGGGGAACCGCTGCATGGAGCCTTTCTGGGCCACGTACGCCACCGACGGCCCCGCCTGGCCAATGTAGACATCGGGGCCGTTGTGGAACACGCAGGTCACGCCGCCAAGCAGCCAGTCCCTCTGCATCAACTCGGAATTGGCGTGCACCAGCAGCGCGTTTGCCTCCTGGATGGCTTCCTGCAGGCAGGTCGTCACGCTGCCAGGGCGACGGTAATAGGCGTCGCTGATGGCCTGAAGCAATTCGACGTAAATCTGTTCTTCCCCAAGGGAATGGCCCACCAGTTCCACGGCGATGAACAGGCGTCCCGCATCGGTGCCCAGCGGCCCGCGGGTCACCATCAGGTTGGGCGACTCTTCCTGCACGGTGCCGTCCACAATGCTGAACTGGCCGACTGTGGTCGTAAGCCTGGTTCTCATCGATCTCCCTCCGCCGTACTCGGAACACAGCATGAGCGGGCGAGTGAACAATGGCTGTGCTCGCTAGGAATCCAGCATCGCCTTCCTCAGTATCTCGCTCCCCTTCTGCAGCAGGCCTTCCGCCTTGTCTTTCGGGACCTGCTTGGCTTCCAGGTATCGCGACAGAATTTGCTCCGGGGACAACTCCTCCGGGGTGGCCGTGCCCAGGCGATACCGCACCGGGCGCTCCACATCGCGCACCACCGACGCCACGTAGTAAGCCTTGCCCAGGGCCGTCATAATCGCGCTCTGGTCCAGCAAGAGGTTCTGGTCTTCCCGAAGGTGAATGAACATGCGGACGATAGCCTCGTCCAGGTTCTCCTTCTCGATGGCGTCCAGCACTTCCTGCGTGGGGTTATCGCTCTGGGCCTCCACGCGGATGGTCACCATGCGGCGGGGGTTGGTGCTGTGAAAGCGGTAGCGCGCGCTTCCCTTCTCCACCTCGGCCACCACAAACCCCTTGTCTTCTTTCTCCTCCCCGAAGTCCACCCGCTCCAGACTTCCGGCGTACACCACCGGCGGCGTCTCCCGCAGCACCTGGTGCTTGTGGATGTGGCCGAGGGCCACATAGTCGAAGGTGGAGTCGCCCACGTCCGAGAGCGCCAGCACGATGTCCTGGCCGAGCATGATGGTGCGCTCCGAGCCGTACTGAGCGCCCATGACGGTGGCGTGGGCCGCCAGCACCGCCGGTATGTCGGGAGCCAGTTGCGACTTCTCCCTGGCCAGCATTTCGTCCACGGTCTGCAAAAGCATCTCGTCTATCTCTGTGAGGCTCTTGCCCTGGGTCTGCTCCTTGGTGAGAAAGCGGCTGCGGAGAATCCAGGGCAACGTGACCACCTGCACGGGGCCGCCCTTAGTCTCGATGCGCAGCGTCTCGATGGTGCGCCCCACGTACACGTTCTCCGCCTCGAACGTCGTGAAGGCGTCCACGGTGCTGGCGCGCCCCTGCGCCGGAGGCAGGTCGTGGTTGCCCACGACCAGAACCACAGGGATGCCCGCCCTGGACATGCGCAGAATCCGCGTCGAGAACTCCCGCTCGTAGGTGGGGGTGGGGTCGCGGTTCTTGTAGGCGTCGCCCGCGAAAATCACCAGGTGGATGTCCTCGGTCAGGGCGTAGTCCACCAGACGGTCCAGCGCGGCCAGAAAATCCATGACGCGGGAGGACAGCCCCGTCTCCGGGTCGATTCTCCCGTAGGTCTCCATGCCCAGGTGCAAGTCCCCGAAGTGCAGCAGTCGTATCATGTCTCTATTCCCACTCTATTGTCGCGGGTGGCTTGCTGGAAACGTCGTACACCACCCGATTCACGCCCGGCACCTCGTTGACGATGCGGTTTGAAATCCGCGCCAGCACCACGTAGGGCAGACGCGCCCAGTCCGCCGTCATCCCGTCCTGACTGGTGACGGCGCGGACGGCCACTGTGTGGAGATAGGTGCGCCCGTCGCCCATGACTCCCACGCTGCGCACCGGCGTCAGCACGGCGAAGTATTGCCAGACGTCGCGGCCCAGCCCCGCCGCCTCGATCTCCTCGCACACGATGGCGTCGGCCTTGCGGAGGGTCTGAATGCGCTCCGGCGTGACCTCGCCGATGATGCGGACGGCCAGCCCCGGCCCCGGAAACGGCTGCCTGTAGACCACCTCCGGCGGCAGGCCCAGCGCCAGCCCCACCTCACGCACCTCATCCTTGAACAGGTACTTCAGCGGCTCGATGAGTTCGAACTGCAAGTCGCGGGGGAGGCCGCCCACGTTGTGGTGGGTCTTGATGCGCGCGGCGGCTTTCGTGTCCTCCGTCGTGCTCTCAATCACGTCCGGGTACAGCGTTCCCTGCAGCAGGAAGGCGGCGTCGCCCAGTTTGGAGGCTTCCTCCTCGAACACGCGGATGAACGTCTCGCCGATGATGCGCCGCTTCTCTTCGGGGTCTGTCACGCCCTCCAGAGCCGCCAGGAATCGCTCCGAGGCGTCCACGGCAGTCACGTCCAGTCCCAGGTGTTCACGGAACTGGCTAAGGGTGGCTTTGGCTTCGCCCTCGCGCAGCAGCCCGTGGTCCACGAAGACGCACGCCAGTTGGTCGCCCACGGCCCGATGCACCAGCGTCGCCGCCACGGTGGAGTCCACCCCGCCCGACAGTGCGCCGATGACCCGGCTGCCGCCCACGCGCTCGCGTATCTCCTCCACGGCGGACGCGATGAGCGATTCGGGCGTCCACGCGCCCCGGCACCCGCACACGGCGTACAGGAAGTTGCGGAGGATGTCCTTGCCGTGGGGCGTGTGGGCCACCTCCGGGTGGAACTGCACGCCGTACAACCTCCGCGCGGCGTGGCCCATGGCTGCCACCGGCGAGTTGTCCGTGGAGGCCAGCGCCTGGAATCCGGGCGGCAGTTCTTCGACCGCGTCGCCGTGGCTCATCCAGACGGGCAGCGAGAAGGGCAGTCCCTCCCAGAGAGGGGAGTCCAGGCCATTGATGTACAGTTCGGCGGGGCCGTACTCGCGGCGAGTGAAGGGCGCAACCTTCCCGCCCAGGGCCTGCGCCAGCAGTTGCATGCCGAAGCATATGCCCAGCACCGGCAACCCGCTCCGCAGAACGTAGTCCGGCAGCGGCGGCGCGCCCGCGTCGTATACGCTGGCCGGCCCGCCCGACAGGATGAAGCCCGCCGGAGAAAGGGCCATGACCTCCTGTTCCGGCGCGTCGTGGGTCACCAGCATCGAATAGACGCGCTGCTCGCGCACGCGCCGCACAATCAACTGCGCATACTGCGAGCCGAAGTCCAGGATGACGATGGTCTCGACCTCACGCCCTCCCGCCTCTCCGCTTCGGAGAGGGGCCGGGGGAGAGGTCCGTATTCTTCCACTCACGCTCCCGCTCCGTTCGCAAAGGTAATCTTGCCGTCGTCCATGCTCGCGATGGCGACCAGCGCGTGGACGGGGATGCCGTGGCGTGCCAGCGCAGCGCGGCCGCCCTCGAAAGTCTTCTCAATCACCGCCCCGATGCCCACCAGTTCCGCGCCCGCGTCCCTCACAATCTGCACCAGCGCGTCGATGGTCTTGCCCGTCGCCAGAAAGTCGTCCACGATAAGGACGCGGTCGCCGGGCTGGAGGAATTCGGGCGAGACCATCAGAGCCACCTCCTGCCCCTTGGTGTGCGACGGCGCGGTGCGGATGTAGATGTCCTCCGGCATGGTGATGGGCTTGGTCTTGCGGGCGTAGACAATGGGGACGCGCAGGGCCAGGGCGGTCATCAGGGCGGGGGCGATGCCGGAAATCTCCGCGGTGAGGACCTTGGTGACGCTTTCTTCGGCGAAGCGCGCGGCCAGCGCCTGCCCGGCCTCCTGCATCAGCGCGGCGTCCACCTGGTGGTTGACGAAACTGTCCACTTTGAGAATGCCGCGGCCCATGTTGCGGCCTTCCGCAAGAATTCGCGCCTTGAGGGATTCCATGAAGGGCACCTCCCCGGAGTTTTCTGCATTGTAGCAGAATGCAGCGAGGAGTGCAACCTTAAAGTTTGCCCCGAATCTTGTCCAGACCATTGACATATGGGGGGTAGTGATATAATGGTTCAAGAATACGACTTACACTACCCATGCACGCCGTAGCGCCCAATGCCACTCGTGAGCCTATTTCGTAGTTGCTCGTGCGCGAGCAGAAAGGAGCACAAAGATGAGCAAGCGATTTCTTCCTGCAATCGTGGCCGTCATGGTTGGCCTGGCTTTGGTTCTGGCACTCGCGCCCTCGGCGGCGCAGCCCATTGAACAAGGCGCAGGCCATGATTCGACTCCTCTGGCTTCTGGAGAGAGCACAGGCATCGGAGCACAATACGCCTGGAATGTGGAGCTCGTAGGGCAAACTGGCGGCGCAACCTATGCCGTAGCCGTCCAGGGGAACTACGCCTACGTTGGCGCAGGTCTGCGCCTTGTGATTATCGATGTCTCTACTCCAAGCCATCCGGTTATGGTGAGCCAAACGGGAGTGTTCCCCGACATCGCGCGAGGCGTGGCCGTGGCAGGCTCGTACGCCTACGTCGCGGGTTGGGCGCAGTGGCGTGCGGGTGGTGAACGTGTCGAATCCGGCTGCGCCCGTGGAGGTGGGGTCCTATGACACGCCTGGGGAGGCAAGGGGCGTGGCCGTGGCAGGCTCCTACGCCTACGTCGCGGATGGGTACAGTGGCCTGCGGGTGGTGAACGTGTCGAACCCGGCTGCGCCCGTGGAGGTCGGGTCCTACGACGCACCGGGGTGGGCGAGGGGCGTGACGGTCTCGGGGGCCTACGCCTACGTCGCGGGTTCCTGGGGCGGGCTGCGGGTCGTGAATGTGTCGAACCCGGCTGCGCCCGTGGAGGTCGGGTCCTATGACACGCCGGGGTGTGCGTCGGGCGTGGCGGTGGCAGGCTCCTACGCCTACGTCGCGGATTGGGATGGTGGGCTGCGGGTGGTGAACGTGTCGAACCCCGCGGCGCCGGTGGAGGCGGGCTTCTACGACACGCCGGGGGTTGCGTATGGCGTGGCGGTATCCGGGGGCTACGCCTGCGTCGCCGATGGGGATGGTGGGCTCTTCATCCTGCGGTTCACGGGCGAACGTACGCCCACGCCGACCCCGACCGCCAGCCGCACTGCCACACCCACACGGACGTTGACCCCTACAGCCACATTCACCCCGCGCCCGACCAACACCCCAGGGCCGTCGCCCACGTGGGTGCCGGGTGCGGCGAACCGCGTGTGGCTGCCGGTGTTGATGGTGGGGGCGCGACCCTAGCCCGTTTTCTGACCTGCTGAGAATCGCTTGAATCGCGAAGGACGCGGAAGCACCCCCTTTCGCGCCCTTCGCGCTGTTTCGTGCGTTTCGTGCTCCAAGCCTCTCCCCCGTCTTGCACAAATCCCCCACCGATGCTACACTACCCGCAGGAGGATGATGTGGCACAAGCACTCTACCGCAAATGGCGCTCGCAGACCTTCGACGAGGTGGTGGGGCAGGAGCACGTTGTGCGCACCCTGACCAGCGCGCTGGCCCAGAGCCGCATCGCCCACGCCTACCTGTTCACAGGCCCCCGCGGCACCGGCAAAACCACCACCGCCCGCCTGCTCGCCAAGGCCGTCAACTGCCTCGCGGAGGACGGGCCAAAGCCCTGCAACCAGTGCCAGATATGCCAGGCCCTCAATGAGGGTAGGCTCCTCGACCTCATCGAGATTGACGGGGCCTCCAACCGGGGCATCGACGAAGTGCGCGCCCTGCGCGAGCAGGTCAACTTCTCGCCCAACGTCGCCCGCTACAAGGTCTACATCATCGACGAAGTCCACATGCTCACGCCGGAAGCCTTCAACGCCCTGCTGAAGACGCTGGAGGAACCGCCTTCCCACGTGATTTTCGTGCTAGCCACCACCGAGCCCCACAAACTGCCTCCCACCATCATCTCGCGGTGCCAGCGGTTCGACTTCCGGCGCATCCCCCTGAACCTGATTATCCAGCACCTGAGACACATTGCCGACGCCGAGGGCCTGAACGTGGAAGACGGGGCGCTGGAACTCATCGCCCGGAGCGCGACGGGCAGCATGCGGGATGCCATCTCGCTGCTGGACCAACTGTCGGCCTACGGCAGCGAGACCATCACTCACGACCTGGTACAGTCCATGCTGGGCGCTGTGGCCACCGAGCCGCTGGCCGAGCTGATAGACCACATCCTCCAGCGCGACCTGAAGGGCGCTCTGGGGCTGCTCACGCAACTTGTCGACCAGGGGCTCGACCCCAGACAACTGACATCGGAACTGCTGGACTACGTGCGCGACCTGCTGCAGGTCAAGGCGGGCAACGCCCCCTCGCTGACGGCGATGACGGCGAGCACCGAGGAGCGCATGCGCTCCCAGGCCACGGCGCTGAGCACCGGCGAGATTCTCGCCATTGCCAGGCTCCTGACCAAGGCCAGTGTGGACGTCAAGGGCAACATCCTGTCCCAACTGCCGCTGGAACTGGCCATCACCGAGGCCGTGCTGGAGCCAGAGGCCGCCGCGCCTCCGGCCCCGCAGCAACCCGCCCCCGTCGCGCCTGCTCCAAAACCCACCCCGCGCACCGCTCCGCCGGCGGAAGCGAAGAGTGCCAAGCCCATCGCCGCACCGGCGCAGGAATCCGTCCAGCCCAAGACAGTCGCGCCAGAGGCATCCGCGCCCCCGCCTGCCCCAACGGTAGCGGTCGAATCGGGGAGCGGAACTCTGGCGCTGCACACGGTGCGACAGCGCTGGGTGGATATCGTCGAGGGAATGCGCGCGTACAACCCGCGCTCCGTGGCTCTTTCCACACAGGCGGTGCTGCGGTCCGGGTATCCCCTGGACGTCAAGAGCGACATACTGTCTCTCGGATTCCCATCCGAGTTTCACAAGAACCAGATGAACGAACCAGGGGCCAAAGCCCTGGTGGAGAAGGCCATCGCGGATACGCTGGGGCTTCCCGGCTGCACCATACGCCCCGTTCTCACGCCGCCGCAGAAACTCAAAGAGGCGCGGGAGGCAGCCGCGACGGCGCCGCCTCCACGCCAGCCAGCGCCCAAGAAGGACGGCCCCGACAAAGCCAGCATCGGAGACGCCCTGCTGGAGCACGCCGTCAACGAATACGGCGCAGTGCTGAAAGAGGTCGCCCCGGAAGACGCGCCCACAACGACTCAGGAGGAAGCACAGTGAGCAAAGGCAAGGGAAGGAAGATGCCGTCCGGCCTCGGCGGGATGGGCGGCATGCTCCAGCAAGTCCAGCGCATGCAAGAGGAGATGGCGAGAATTCAGGAGGCCCTGAAAGACGAGATGGTGACTGCCTCCGTGGGCGGGGGTGTCGTCACGGTGGTTATGAACGGGCAGCAGGATTTGGTGTCCGTCACCATAGCGCCGGAGGCCGTGGACCCAGACGACGTCGAGATGCTGCAAGACCTGCTGGTGGCCGCCTTCAACAGCGCGATGGAGCAGTCGCGCGCGCTTGCCGCCGAACGGCTGAGCGCGGTCACGGGCGGGCTGTCCATTCCGGGGCTGATGTAGGGGACTGGGGCCGTGGCGTTTCGCGTTCTCCCAGAACCCGTCGAGAGACTCATCGAAGAACTCAGCCGCTTGCCAGGCGTCGGGCCGAAGACCGCATCGAGGCTGGCGTTCTTCCTGCTGCGGGCGCCCAAGGAGCAGTCGCAGCAACTCGCTGAGGCGCTGCAGCACCTGCGGGAGCGCACCATCTTCTGCGAGGTTTGCTACAACATCAGCGAGGCCTCGCCGTGCCCCATCTGCACCGACGAAGGTCGGGACCGCGGAATCATGTGCGTGGTGGAAGAGCCGCTGGACGTTGTCGCCATCGAACGCACCCACGAGTTCAAGGGCATCTACCACGTCCTGCACGGCGTCATCTCCCCGGTAGACGGCGTCGGCCCCGAGGACTTGAAGATTGAACCGCTGATGGAGCGGTTGAGGCACGGCGGCATCCAGGAAGTCATCATCGCCACCAACCCCAACATGGAGGGCGAAGCGACGGCCATGTACCTGGCCCGCCTGTTGGCTCCCCTGGGCATCAGGGCGACCCGGCTGGCGCGGGGGCTCCCCATGGGCGGCGATTTGGAGTACGCCGATGAAGTCACCCTCGCCCGCGCGCTGGAGGGGCGGAGGGAGATATGAGGCAAGCATCAGATGACTGAGAACTGGGCCATTTCTCACGACCGAAACGAGGAAACCCCGGAGGCCAAAGCCCGCTGGTTTCAATCGCTCTCGCTCTCAGAGCGCATCGATTTGCTCTGTCTCTTCACAGACCTGATACTGACCGCTAATCCCGGTATTGTGGAGAAGAAGGATGCTCAACCAATTGAAGGGCGTGTTCGCGTCATTTCAAGAGCACGAGGTTAAGTACGTAGTCATCGGAGGCATCGCTGCCGTATTGCACGGCGTGCCACGAGCAACATTCGACCTTGACATTCTCATTGAACCCACACCTGTCAACGCGCAGCGGCTGTTGGATGCGCTTCTGAATGCGGGGCTGCATACAGCGTCCCTGACCTCGGTTGAGGAACTGCTCAACCATGAGATTACCGTGTTCAAAGATTGGGTCCGCATCGATGTGCAGACTTCAATACCCGGACTGGTCTTTGAGGATGCGTGGCGGAATCGAGAAACGATGGACTATCAAGGTCAGGCGTTCCACGTTGTGTCGCGAGATGATCTGATTGCCTCGAAGCGCGCCGCAGGCCGCGAGGTCGATTTGGAGGACGTACGCCTATTGGAGTTGGGCGACCGTACTCAGGAGACGTGAGCGGCTGCACTCAGAGACCACGAGCCACCTCTATTCCGCTATCTCAACACAATCGCGGCTCGCCGTCGGCAACTTCACTCTCTCCAGAAACTTGAGGTTGTGACCCAGCCAATGAACCGCAAACACATCATCATCTACACCGACGGAGCCTGTGAGGGCAATCCCGGCCCCGGTGGCTACGGCGTCGTCCTGCTGCACGGCGGCAGAAGAAAGGAACTGTCCGGTGGCTACTGCCTCACCACCAACAATCGCATGGAACTCATGGCGGCCATCGTCGGGCTGGAAGCGCTCACAGAGCCGAGCCGGGTGACGCTGTACTCCGACTCGCGCTACATGGTGGACGCCGTGACCAAAGGATGGGCCCGGCGCTGGCAGGCCAACGACTGGCGGCGGAAGGGCGGGGAAGTTGCCGCCAACGTAGACCTATGGGAAAGGCTGCTTCCGCTGTGCGACCGGCACGACGTCGAATTTGTCTGGGTGCGAGGTCACGCGGGCGACCCCGAAAACGAGCGGGCCGACTTCCTTTCGTACCGGGCCATCGAGCATGAAGGCCTCCCTGCCGACGAGGGCTTCGACAACCCGCCCGCAGTCGAGCAGCCCCCTCAGACCGGTGCGAAGATAACCCGCGAAGGCCAGCCCTGCAGAAAGTGCGGCACGCCGGTGGTCAAGAGAATTCCCAAGCGGAAGCGAGAGCCGGACCAGCAGTATTACTTCGAGTACTACCTCTCCTGCCCGAACTGCGGCACCATGTACCTGGTCGAAGACGCCAAGCGGTTCTTCGACTAGACACGAGCCACATTCATGCCACCCCTGAAGCGCAAAGTCGTCGCCTACATTACCGACGGCGGCCGCCTGCTCGTCTTCCGCCACCCGCACCACCCCGAGGCAGGCATCCAGGTTCCCGCAGGTACCATCCGAGATGGCGAACGGCCCGAAGACGCGGTGATGCGGGAAGCATGGGAGGAGACGGGGCTGGCCGACCTGACGATGGTTTCGTTCCTCGGTGACGAGGTGCGCGACATGACGGCCTGGGGCCTTGACCAAGTCCACCACCGCCACTTCTACCACTTGCAGTGCGGCGGGAATCCGCCCGACACCTGGCAGCACTACGAGTCGGACCCAAGCGACGGGACTCCGCACCCCATCCTGGTCGAGTTCTTCTGGGTCGACCTGCCGGACGGCGTCCCCGAACTGAGCGGCGACCACGCGGCGATGCTGCCGGAGTTGCTGAAGAGGATGTCTACCGAAGGCTGACTCCCCTCGCGGGGTGGGACTGCACCACCTTCTCCTGACAAGCAAAGAGCCCCGCTCTGACTTGCAGGCGCGGGGCTCCTTTGTGGCATCCGTTGTGCTAGAGCGTCTCTTGCGCCGGCATCACGCCGATGCCCCTGGCGAGAAGTCCGGTCTCTCCCTGGGACACCGCGACGACGCCCACCCGGTCACCCACATGGATGTCGTCCAGCGTCGGCTCCTCGACGCCAGACACGCGGTAGCGCGTGTTCTCGTCGGTCAGCACGGCCACAGGCCCCTTGTCGGTGTTGATGGTCAGGGTCGCGCCGTCCTTGACGGCAACCTCGCCGCGGAACCTCACGGCGGGAAGCACCCGCACCAGCCGCGCCAGAACCGAGCCATCCTCCTGCCCGAAGGCCACGACGAACACCAGGTCGCCCACGTGAACATCGTCCAGCGTGGGGCTCTCGATGCCGGGGACCTCGAAGCGCGTGTTCTCCTCGGTGGCAACGGTGATGGGGCCGTCGGGCCGGTTGACCGCGATGTTGCTGCCGTCAATGGCGGACACCTGGCCGGTGAACTTGCGCTCGTCCACCACCTTCAGCACGCGCCCCCACAGGCTCCCTGTCCCCTGCACTTCGGCGACGCCGTGGATGTGGTCGCCCACGTTCAGGTCCTCGATGGTCGGGTTCTCGATGCCGGGCACGATGAAGCGGGTGTTCTCGTCGGTGAGCACCAGCACCTCGCCATCCGGGTTCTGAATCTTGACGTTGTTGCCGACGATTTGGGTCACGTCGCCGTTCAGCCGCACGGTCTCCGGCCCCACGAGCACCAGCCGCGCCAGCAACGCCCCGCCCTCGGTCTCCAGGGCGGCCACGCCGACCAGGTCGCCGATTTCCACGTCATCCAGGGTGGGGTTCTCCACGCCGGGCACTCGGTAGCGGGTGTGCTCGTCGGTGAGGAAGGTTTCCTCGCCGTCTCGCGTCTGGATGGTGAAGGCCGCAACTCCCTTCTCCACCACCTTGCCGCGGAACCGCAGGAGTTCCGGCTGCACCGTGACGACCCTGGCGAGAAGCGAGCCGTCCTCCTGAGCCAGCGCTGCGATGGTCACGCGGTCGCCCACGCTCAGGTCGCCGTATCTAGGCTCGGCGATGCCGGGGATGTGGTAGCGGGTGTTCTCATCGGTCAGCACCGAGACCTCGACTTCAGGAGTCGCAACGGCGATGCTGGTCCCGTCCAGGCCGGTGATTTCGCCTCGGACAATCTCCGCCGGGATGAAGGCCACCAGCCGGGCCAGCAGCAGCCCCTCCGGGTCCTGCCCCAGGCGCATGTGCACGATGTCGCCCGCGTGGATGTCCGCCAGCGTCGGCTCCTCGACGCCCGGCACGCGGTAGCGGGTGTTCTCATCGGTGAGCACCAGCACCGAGCCAACCCGCGTCGTGACGGTCAGGTGGGGCGGGTTGACCCCCTCCACCCGTCCGTTCATCGTGGGCGGGATGGCCTCGGGGTCCGCGTCCGCCGCCAGCACGGGCCACGCCGCAGCGGCCAGCAGTCCCAGGGTCGCCAGTACCAACAGTGTCTTCTTGTACGTCTTCATGTCGCATACCTCCTTCACTATGGGTTGATGGTGCATCATCGCTAAAGCCACCCGTAGTATGAGAGGCATGTGTCATGAGGCTGTTGCGGGGGTGTAAAAAGAGTGTAAAAGGGGGAGCGGTCAGCGGTCAGCCATCAGCCGTCAGCCTGCGTAGGATGGGTTGGCAACCCGTCCCGCCGGAGCGCGCGGGGCTGAACCCCCGCGCTAAGAGAGCAAAGCCCCGATGGGGCTAACACAGCCCGAAGGGCTTCGCCCTTTCAGCCCGATGCTTCAGCGTCGGGCCGTGCAACTTCATCCTGACGCCCGCGGCCTGTGCATGGCACGAAACCTTGACGGCGGCGAAAGGATGCCCTATTATTACGGGTGAGTGGTCAGTCCATATGAGCAGTTAGATGTCGCGTGAAGACTCTTCTTCAAGAGGTGGGAATGAACACTTTCGAGCGCAGGACCTACCACAGCCTAGGCGAGTTCCTGACCGATTTCCGGATTATGCTGTCCCGACGGAAAGAGATTCGCGCATTGATGCAGGGAGACATCATCACGCCCGCCTTTCGCGAACGATTGATGCTTGCTGTTACAGCCGTACACCGCTGTCGATATTGTTTGTAATTGGCCCCAAAAACTGGACCACGTGCTAAGGTGAAGAAAGTGGTGTATGATATCACAGCACGTGGAGGTTCAAACATGTCCAAGACACGTCGGCGGTTCAGCGCG
>Ga0315554_1000815_pt1 | contig 18406 bp, 3 predicted proteins | sample SalMarSW160370MG_FD_202114 | JGI IMG/M metagenome (GOLD analysis project Ga0315554, IMG submission 202114) | Salt marsh sediment microbial communities from the Plum Island Ecosystem LTER, Massachusetts, United States - Salt Marsh Sediment SW1603-70 ... | reverse complement strand
GCACCCACCTTAAGTCAAGAGTATATAAAGACAGCACGGACGAGTGGAGCGCACTTAATGAAGCGGTGTATGGTTTTAACGGAGTCGCGGACAGCCTGAGAATTACGGAAATTATGTATCATCCGCAGGATACCAATAATCCCAACGACCCCAACGAAGAATACATCGAGCTAAAGAACACAGGAGCACAGCCTATCAACCTGAATCTTGTCCGATTTACCAACGGAATCGACTTTGTCTTCGGTCCAAATTCCCTTGCTGCAGGCCAATACATCCTTGTTGTCAAAGACATCGACGCCTTCGAGGCCGAGTACGGAGCGTCAAGACCGGTGGCAGGGCAATACACCGGCTCATTAGCTAATAATGGTGAGAGAATTGAACTTGAAGATTCGATGGGCACAACCATTCTGAACTTCAGTTACAGTGACGGCTGGAGGTCGATTACCGACGGAGACGGCTATTCACTGACTATAATAAATCCTTCTGCGGACGTTAACAGTTGGGATGAAAAAGACTCATGGCGTCCGAGCACATACATAAACGGCTCGCCCGGCCTGGATGATTCGGGCATTGTTCCGAATCCGGGCGATATCGTGATTAGTGAAGCGATGGCCCATACGGATGTTTATCCGAATGACTGGATAGAGCTGCATAATACGACAGCCAGCCCGATTGATATCAGCGGCTGGTACCTCAGCGATAACGACTCCAATATCGCCAAGTACGAATTCCAGCCCGGTACTATTATCGATGGAAATGGTTATTTGGTTGTGTCCGAAGATGTCAATTTCGGTGCTTCTGCAAGTGATCCTGGCAAACATATATCGTTTGCGTTGAGCGAGAACGGCGAGACGGTATGCCTGACCTCGGCACTGGACGCAAATGGTATATTGACCGGGTACCGTCAGCAGGAGGATTTCGGCGCATCAGAGAACGGCGTATCGTTCGGAAGGTATTACAAGAGCAGCACGAATAACTTCAATTTTGTTGCAATGGACTACAACACACCGGGGCAGGCCAATGCTGAACCGAAGGTCGGGCCGATAGTAATAAATGAGATTATGTATAATCCCGACTGGCCGGATGGGGGCTCGTATGAAAACGACCAGTATGAGTACATCAAGTTATATAATAACAGCTCAGGGCCGGTAACTCTGTATGATTATGCTCAGGGCGAACCGTGGAAATTCACCGACGGAATTGATTATACCTTCCCTGCAAGTCCGAATGAAGTAACTATAGCCGCAGGTGAGTCTATATTGGTAGTCAAGAACCTGGCAGCCTTTTTCTGGCGATACCCGACTGTTCCTTCGAGTAAAGTTTTCGGCCCGTATGGCGGCAATCTGAGTAACGGCGGTGAAAAGTTGCAGCTTGGCATGCCGGGTGAAGAAGTTGCCGGCGTTCGTTATTATATTCGCGTTGACAGGGTAGATTACAGTGACGGCTCACATCCACAGGATTGTCCGGGCGGCGTGGACCTCTGGCCGACAGAAGCCGACGGTGGGGGCTCTTCACTTGACCGCATAGACCCTAATCTCTACGGCAACGACCCGAATAACTGGCAGTAGGCCTGCTGTGGCGGTCCGTTGTTAGTCGGTGATCTGAAGATAGATAATCACGTCGACTTTTATGACTTTGCCGTTTTCGGCCAGGCTTGGTTTAGCAGCGACAGCGATGGTAATTGGAACCAGGCCTGCAACCTGGAACCGTGGGATGAATTTATCGATGAACGAGACCTCGGAGTTTTCATCGAGCATTGGCTCGAGTTTGCGATAATCGTATGACAACTCCCACGAGCCCGGGTCTTTTGCCTTGTTGAGTTTTCCGCCTATCAGCCAGCCTGTATCTTGATTCGTCGCCGCAGCCGTATTTTTGACGTAATTGCCGAACACCGAGACGGGCATACCGTTAATTTTTGTGTCGTACTCGGTAAAGAACTCAAGCAAATCGTAATCGCTGAGGTAACCCAGCTCGGTTTCATCACAGGCAGTGTTAAAACGGCAAGGGTCATTGACGCAGCCAGTATGCAGGCTTTTGAGGGCGCCCCGATAAGCGGCAGGAGATAAAGAACAAAGAAGGCGAGGCCGAACAGGCCGAAGACGATACTGGGGACACCGGCGAGTGTGTTTATGCAGAGCCTGATAATCCGCACCGCAAGATTGTCGGATGCACACTCGACAAGATATGCCGCGGATATGACTCCGAGCGGAAAGACAAATATCATTGCCAAAATGGTGAGCGGCAATGTTAGTCACCCTGCCATTTTTGAATCCCGGCCATACGCGAATGAGATACTGCTATCAGGGGCTTTCGGCCAGCCATTCGGAGCAGAACATCTCCAAATCATATATGTCGATATAGTAATCGGGAAGATAACTAACATCGTATATGGTATTCCATTCGGCATCACCCGGTCTTGTCAACCAAGCCCGTGACCGGGCAGCATTAAATCAAGCACTACGAGATTCGGCAGAATGGATTTTATTTTCTTGAGCGCCTGCTCTGCCGTTTCAGCCGTTACTACCTGGTAGCCGTTTTTCTCCAGGTTGTACCTGACCAGCTCCATGACATCTTCCTCGTCGTCCACCACGAGGATGGTTTTAGATGTAGTAGCCATAAATCCGGTCCTTAAAAAACTCCGGATTATCATCGGGCATTTCTTTTAGCGGCGGATTGTTAGCGAATTGTTAGAATTTTGTTAAGGACTGCTTCGTGGCAATCCACATAATTAGGTTAGTCCTTGAATTGAAGCTTCAGTGGTGATGTGGTCGTAAGTGTTGGCTGTTGTCCGGATAGAAGGACCGCTGTTATAGCCATCTGGGGCACAGAGATGCACCCCGATTTCCCGCGTTTTTCGCTGCTTCACTACATTGGCAAACTATCTATTTTGACAACCCTATAATTCTCAGGGCTTACAGGCGTCGGCACCTCTGGCTTGTCCAGCCGGCATGTGAGCGCAAAGGCTAACTGCGTGCTCGATTTTCCCATCGGGGTGACAACGCTATGTCACTGGTAAGTAAAATAACCGAGGAAGTCTGCCCATTTACAGAGCTTCCCTGTTGACAGGCCCGCCTTTAAAACCTAATTTACCAATTAGGATAGTGGAGATTAATTCGCCTATATTTAAGGCGATATAAAAGCTTGCGGGCTTTGGGTATTCCTGTTGAGTGCGCCATTATATCGAAGGTCGAGATATTCCTCATCAGGCAGAAAATATTTTTCCTTAAGGAGGTTAAGGCAATGCATGGCAAGGTCATTTCCAGGGCACTGATTCTGTATTTGGGATTGGTATTGTTTTTAATGTCACCGCCTTTAACGGCAAAGCCAACAGGTGATATTCTTTCTATCAGGCAGGAGATTGAATCTCTCATCGAGGCTGGTCAGCTAACGGATGCGCAGATACAGATAGATAAGCTTAAAGCTGATTATTCACAGGACAGCGACCTGCCTGACGCACTTTACCAAGTAGCAGAAAGATATCGCTGGACGGACAATCGTGAACAGGCAAAGCAGCTTTATCAGCAGATAGTGCAGGATTACCCCGGCAGAGCGGAGGCAACCAAAGCAAGACTGGGGCTGGCAAGAGAGGAGATTATGTCACTTGTTATCTCGCATAACTATAGTCTTGCTGAAGAGAAAACAAATAAACTTGTAAATGATTTTGAAGGGCATATTGATTTGCCGGATGCGCTTTACTGGATTGCGGAGAGGTATCGATGGGAGCATAAATGGGAACATGCGGATGACCTTTACCGTCGAGTAATACAAAATCATTCTGACAGTTCATTTGTATCCAGGGCGAATCTGGGTATAGCAAGGGCGCGGGTACTGTCCCTTTTAGTCGCCAAAGATTACATCAGGGCCGAGCAGGCTGCTTATAAGCTGGCCGATGATTACAAGGGTCATCAGGATTTGCCGGAGACGCTTTACTGGATAGCAGAAGGGTTTCGATGGGGTGGCGAATACAAAAAGGCAAAGAGCCTTTACCGGCAGATAATAGAGAACTATCCCGATAGTCCGTACTCAAGCAGAGCAAGGCTCGGTCTGGCAAGGGCAGAGGTTTTATCACTTATTATCTCACGAAACTACGACAAGGCTGAAGAAATTCTTGCCAGGCTGGTTGGCGATTTTTCCGGCCATCCTGATTTGCCGGATACGCTTTACTGGATAGCAGACAGGTATCGCTGGTCGGACAGATACGAAAAAGCAAAGAACATCTATCAGCAGATAATACAGGAGTATCCACGAAGTTCGGCTGCAGACCAAGCAAGGCAACAGTTCCGAGTCGTCATTCAGGGGATGGATGTATTTGCACTTATCGAATCGGGTCAGGAGCAAATAGTTCAAGGCGCAATTGACCAGCTTATGACAAACCCTGACAACGAAGAAAGCGATGAGATATCACCTTATACCGTGTTTCTATGCGGTGACCGTTATTATGCGAAGGGTTTAAAAGAGAGAAATGAAGGCTTCGAATCTGAAGCTGTAGAGAGTTTCACAAAGGCAATAAATATTTGGGAGAGGATGATTCAACAATTGCCCGCTTCGACGAGTACGGCCCACGCATGTTACCGCTCGGCGAATTGCTATGTTGATTTGGGGCAATATGACCGGGCTATTGAGCGATATACGAGATTGGTCGAAGACTTTCCTGATTATTATCTGGCCTGGGATGCTTACTTCAAAATCGGCCGTTACTGTCAAAAATTGAAAGACATCGGTGCGATTGATGGGACATCGGCAGATGCACATACCAAGGCTGTTTACGAGTTGATTCTCGAGAAGTATCCGGATTGCCCTGCGGCGAGGGCGGCCGGTAATTGGCTCAAAAGATACGCTGATTAGAATCAAAATCGCGAATAAGGGAGAACTCTCAGATGAAAACTGAATCATCAGCTAAAGTCATATTTATAATCCTGTTTTTTCTTTTAAACTCTTTCGCCTGTGCATGGTTACCTCCGGTAGCTGTTTTAGAGGTTGACCCGGAATATACATATGTTGGGGAGCCAGTGGAACTGGATGGGTCCGGCTCTTATACACCTAATTATGAAACAGGGGAACCTGAAGAAGGCGGGATTAATGGGCAAGGGGTTTACCGTCTCGAATGGGATTATGACGGTGACGGAGATGCCGATTATTGGGAAGATGCAAATGATTACGATAGCCCTGAGCCCGACGGTATAATAACCGTACAATTTGAAGAGGACGGTGATTACACCATCAGGATGAGGGCAAAGTATATAGGTGATCATGAATACTGGTCGGACTGGAATGATTGCTCCGTTGATGTATATGTCGGCAGCACCACTTATAACTTTGAAGACATAAACCAATCGGATGCAAATTATAACGCTTATGCCTGCGATGTAAACATCTTCCCGTTTGGCGGTAACTCTGAGAACAGAAACTCTATGGTCGAAGCCACCGACCAGCAGTATATCAACATTTCTACTGACGATGCTACAGTATGGACCACTGCCGACCCCGGACTCAATGACGAGATATTCCTCTGGGTAGAAATGGAAATCAATGAGCCCCCCAGTATTGTCGGCCGGCTTGACCTGACCTTTAATGGGTATACAGGCAGTTCCGGTTCTACGACACACAGCGTATATGTTATGAAGGCAGGCGCCGACTGGATGGAGAATTCTTCCTGGGTACAGGTGGGTTCTGACCAGAATATTCCGGCCGAGGTAAACACAACGATGACTCGCTCAATTACCTCAGATATTGAGACATACATTGATGGGGCCGGCAAGATAGTCTGGGGAGTATATGAAACGACTTCTTCAGGGGTCATGCACGTAAATTATTTGGAGATGGCGGTTTATACAAACGATCACCCGGTGGCTCCGGTTGGACTGACGGCAACAGCGGGTGACGGCTCGGTCAGCCTCGACTGGGACGAAAACAGTGATGAGGACCTCGATGGTTATAACGTATATCGTTCTACAACTTCAGGCGGTGGCTATACGAAGGTAAACGAAACACCGGTCGGCAGTTCCACCTATATAGATAACAGCGCCATAAATGGAACAACGTATTACTATGTAGTTACAGCGGTCGACACGTCTTCAAATGAGTCGAAATACTCTAATGAAGCCGAGGCTACGCCTGTTGATACAGCTCCTGCAGCTCCGACCGGGTTGAGGGCAAGAGTGGCTAATCAAACTGTTTGTCTCGACTGGAACGATAACGTCGAAGCTGATCTGGACGGATACAATGTGTATCGCTCGACAACCTCAGGCAGCGGCTATGTTCAGTTGAACGGCTTGCTGTTAAGCAGTTCGGCTTACACCGATATTGATGTCAATAACAATACGCCTTACTACTATGTTGTTAAAGCCGTGGATGCAACCTCAAATGAATCTGAATACTCAAGCGAGATATGGGCTGTACCTGACGTCAACACTCCGGTCATCTTTTACAGTTTTATAGACATAAACCAATCAGATGCAAGCTATAACGCTTATGCCTGCGATGTGGATGTCTTCCCGTTTTACGGAATCGAGGGCAACAGAAATTCAATGGTTGAAGCAACCGACCAGCAGTATATCGCTATTTCGGCCGATGATACGTCAAGATGGACTACTGCCGACCCAAGTTTTGGTGATGAGGTATTTCTCTGGATTGAAATGGATATTAATGAACCACTTGACAGTATCGCCCGTATTGACCTGACCTTCAGGGGATATACAGGCACTTCCGGTTCTACGACACACAGAATATATGTTATGGAGGCAGGCGCCGACTGGAGACAGACTGATTCATGGGTTCAGGTTGGTTCCAATCAAAGTATTTCGGGTGGAGTGGATACTTTGATGACCCGTTCGATTACTTCGGACATCAGTACTTATATTGACGACGTAAACGGTAAAATTGTCTGGGGGGTACATGAGGGAGACACCTCTTCAGAATCCATGCGAATAAACTATCTGGAGATGGCAGTTTACACTTTAGCTGGTAACGTGATTTATGTGGATGCTAATGCTGCTTCCGGCGGCGATGGCCGATCGTGGGAAACTGCCTTTAAATACCTTCCGGATGCTCTTCTCGAAGCACAAGCAGGTAAAGAAATCTGGGTAGCCGATGGGACTTATTATCCGGATGAAGGAATCGGCCAGACTCCGGATGACTGTAATTCAACTTTCCAGTTGGTAGAAAATGTAGCAGTATACGGTGGTTTTACAGGTGATGAAACAAGCCTGAGCGACCGTGATTGGGCTGCAAATCAAACTATTCTCAGCGGTGATATAGATTATGATAATGGTGGCGCTGATAACGGCCTGCCGCGCAGCGGCAACGCTTACCATGTAGTTACAGGTGCGGACGATTCAAGGATTGACGGCTTTATTATTCGCGGTGGGTACGCGGATGGCAACGGAACCAATCAATACGGCGGCGGAATGTACAACGACGCTGCTTCGCCCATAGTTTTAAATTGTCATTTCTTTGCCAATTACGCACAAAATGCCGGTGGCGGGATTTATAACGGCGCCGGCAGCGATACTATGCTGGTGAACTGTCTTTTGAGCGGCAATGCCGTCGAGAATTTATATAGCGGTAAAGGCGGCGCTATTTACAACGATGCCGACGATATAGAACTAATCAATTGCACTATTAGCAACAACATTGCTTACGAAACAGGAGGTATTTATAACGACGATTCCAATGATGTAACACTCGAGAACTGCATATTTTGGGACAACCGTGATAATACCAACAGCACGCCAAGCCTGCCTCAACAAATCACCGAGGCAGGGGGCAGTTCGTCCACCGCAACTTACAGCTGCATTCAGGATGGCAACGCATTTGATAGCTCGATACCTTACGGCACCGGAAGTCATAATATCGATTCGTATCCTGAATTCGTCGACCCCGGTCACTGGGACGCTGTTTCCCAACCGAACAGTCTTCCTCTTTGTGCAACCGTTCGAGATTTTAGAGCTCGTCACACGAGAAATTCATACACACTGAACACATATTTGAATCCGGATGGTCACGTCGATTTTCAAAACCAGGCTGATGAAGATGAAATGCATTGGGGACAACAAATTGTAACCGGAATTGTAGGGCCGCTTGGTTCAGGCCTGGACCAGGACGGAAAACCCATATATGCACTCGGAGAAGAAGACCCTGAAGACTTTGTTACCCATGGCAGGCAGTACTTTGACCAGTGGTACAGGGATGTAGAAGGGGTGAACCGTCGTACAGATATTCTTCTTGAGCTGCAGCCGACCGAAACTCCCGGGGAGTATGAATATGACAATCGGGAGTATTTCCCGATTGATAATTGGGGATTTGGTCACGAAGTTGTTGATAGGAACGACCATAACTATCACTTTACGCTGGAACTTCACACAACATTTTTTGTGGATGCCAGCTGGGGGGGTACACAGCGATATTTCAAGGCTCAAGAAGCCGATGATGATATGTGGATATATATAGATGGGAAACTCGTGCTGGATATGGGCGGCCTACATCCATCGCGATATCGGAAACTTGAGATAGTTGACATTGATGATGACAACGATTTTGATGTGAAAATATACACCCCGGTTGATGATAATACATATGAAGATATGGAGCCGGACAGCTTCGTTGATCCCCCTGACGCTGTTACCTTGAACCTTTTGCCAGGCAGGTATAATTTTGATCTGTTCTATGCTGAAAGACATTCAGATGCCTCTCATTTACGATTCTATACTACGATTCCTCTGGAGCCAAATCTTGAGCCGGGTGATTATCATCTGAGGCCGGGTTCGCCGTGTATCGATGTGGGCGATAATACAGCCGTGCCTGTTGACATCGATACGGACCTTGACGGCCGTCCGAGGTTTATTGACGACCCGAACTCCTTTGATGACGGCTACCGTGACCCTTGCGATACACGGCCGTATGTTGATATGGGCGCGTATGAATATCAGATTCCTGTAGCCGTAAATGATGAATACTCGATTGCAGCGGGCAATGTGCTGGATATACCAGCCCCAGGTGTGCTCGGCAATGACTACGACCCGTATGGTGACACATTAAAATGTGTTTTGGATACGGATGTTTCAAATGGTTTACTAATATTAGACGCTAACGGGTCGTTTGCCTATACACCCGACTCTAATTATACCGGAACTGATAGTTTTACCTACAAAGCCAGGGGGGTTAATACCGGTCGTGAGTCTGAAGCAGCTTTAGTTACGATAAATGTTCTGCAACCCAATCAGAACCCCATTGCAAATAATGATAACGCCTCGACTGGTTATATGGTTCCCGTGGACATTAATGTACTGGATAACGACAGCGACCCTGACCCCGGCGATACACTAAGCATCCTTTCGATAGAGCAAGAGCCGCTCCATGGCACGGCAGTTATTAACGGTGACCACATAACTTACACCCCATCTGCCCTGTTCGGTGGGCAGGACAGTTTCACTTATATAGCCCAGGACAACTCCAGTCTGCCTTCAAATGAGGCTACGGTGACGGTTCTGGTCGACTGGGTCAAGGTTGAGGCGGGCGATTATGAGCCGATCAAGTGGCCGATTAATTTCGTCAAGCTCCGAGGGCAGATAATCTCTGACCCTTTAAATCGTATTCACAGCACAACATGGTCGGTAGCCTATGTCGAGGAAGGCCGAACTGTAGATTTCGACCCTTTGACCGAAGGCTTTCAGCAGACATCCGAGTCTTTGACACCTACCGTGGAGTTCTCCTGGATTGGCACATATTCGCTGCGACTTACGGCAAAGGGTGAGTTCGGCGAGACTCTCGATAAGGACGATGCCTTGATTGTTGTTGGTAAAGGCCCTGACCCCAACGGTAATCTTCCGCCTTTCGTTGATGCAGGTGAATATGCTCCTGTTGAATTAGCGAATCCGCTTGAGCTTGACGGAACTGTGACGGAAGACGGCTATCCCAATGGGGTGCTCAATATATACTGGTCGAAGGATTATAGCTCTACCGGAGGTACGGTGACGTTTGAGGACCCATATTCTGAAGACACCAATGCAACTTTTTCCAAACCCGGTTCTTACAGACTGCAATTATGGGCTTCTGACGGCCTTTACGATTCAAATGATTATGCAGACGTCAATGTAATTGGCGGTTCGCAATATAACGAGCCGCCCTATGTCAACGCCGGGACAAATCAACAGATAGAGCCGGCTTCCACAACTTATATTCAGACGAGTCTTGACGGCACTGTTTCCGACGATGGCAGGCCCGTGCCGCCGGGGACGGTCTCGAAGGAATGGTCGGTTGTTGTATACCCCCCGGAAGCTGAGGTAACATTTGAGCCGAATGAGTTTGTGGAAGACCCGTGTGTCACCTTTAATAAAGCGGGGCTTTACATCCTTAAGCTGGAGGCCGGCGACGGTCAATACGATGTCAATAGTGTAGTGCAAATAGACATCAATCAGCCTGCTAATCTGCTCGAAATCGATGCCGGGCCGAACCAGGTGGTGGTACTACCCGATTATGCAGACCTGAACGGTGTGGTATTGAGCGGCACAGCAGATTCGAATGAATGGTCATTGCTCAGCGGCCCCGACACCGTTGATTTTGAGAATACTTCTGCTTTGAAGACGAAGGCGAGCTTCGCTAAGCCGGGCACGTACGTGCTGCGGTTGAAGGTAACCGACGGCATAGCAACGGCAACCGACCAGACAACGGTCACAGTCAAACCGGGAGTGAGGCTTTCCGGCGGCGAAGACCATACGCTCATCCTGTTTGAGGATAAGACGGTCTGGAGTTGTGGAAGTAATGGATTCGGCCAGCTTGGCGATGATACGAGGCATCGAGATGCGTATGAAAGTTTATTAGTGCCGGTTCACGATGGCCAGATGGGTACGACCAGCGAAGTGCTTGAAAATATTGCCTCTGTTGCCGCGGGCTGGAAGCACTCACTCGCTCTCGATGTGAACGGACACGTCTGGGCGTGGGGTGATAATGAATTTGGAGAACTCGGCTGGGGTAACCCGGAGGATAGCAATACCCCAGTCCGGGTGTTATCCGGTGCGCAGGACCCCTGTGACGACGAGTCGTATCTGTCTGATATAGTTTTTATTGCTTCGGGCAGGAGCGGACGGCATTCTCTGGCGGTGGATGCGAATGGACACGTCTGGTCGTGGGGTCTTGGTAACAGGGGCGAACTTGGAGACGGGGTGTACGACAACAACGATGATGGGATTGATTACTATCAGCTCGCACCTGTGCAGGTTCTCTCCGGAGAGCAGGACCCAAACGACCCAAATTCCTTTCTTAAAAATATAATCACTGTTTCGGGAGGGGCACACCATAATATTGCCCTTGATGTCAATGGAAATGTCTGGACCTGGGGTGATGAGGTTTGGGTAGAAAATGGGTATCCATATAAATTTGAAGTGTTAGGCAATGGCCCAGGCAGCTGGGGTGACGATCCGGTCCCAGAGCCGGTTCAGGTTCATTCCGGCGAGCAGGATGGAAACTCGATTTCGACCACTCCTCTCGAGAACATTGTGGCTGTTTCAGCCGGATGGTATCATTCGATGGCTTTAGAGAAGCTCGATACAAATGACCCCAACTGTCTTGGGCGTGTCTATACATGGGGTTATAATGCGATTGCACCTTACACACCGGATTTTTGGTCGGTTAGCGGTGGACGTCTTGGTAACGGCCAGCAAGTTGGCATAAAAAATGTGCCGGTAATGGTTCTGTCTGGCGACCAGGACCCTTGCGAATACTCTGTACTTGAGAATATCATTGCAATTTCAGCAGGGCAAAGTCATTGTATGGTCCTTGATGTCAATGGAAATGTCTGGGCCTGGGGGAACAATAATTACGGTCAACTTGGCAACGGCGTTCACGGCATTGAAGAAGAAAGACTTACACCGGTGAAAGTAGTCGCTCCGAATGAGCCGGGTTACGGCAGTGATTATCTTGAAGACATTATAGCAATCTCAGCGGGTTATTGGCACTGCCTGGCAATGGACGCCAATGGAAATGTCTGGTCATGGGGCTATAACTCATCTGGCAGGCTTGGTATAGGTTCTGACAAATCCTATTTTGACAGACCGCAGCGTGTCATTCTGCGCAATCGGGTTCTGAATAAGAACAAGCAAAAATGGTATCAGGCAATTCAGCCGGCTGTTGATGACGCCGACACCGGGGATGAGATTATAGTCTATGAAGGGACGTACTATGAAAACGTGAAAATTGAAGACAAAGACTTGATACTGAGAAATTCCGACCCGTATAGTTCAGACTCGGTGAATTGTACAATAATTGACGGCAGAGAAAGTACGGTCTTTGAACTATACGGAAGCAACTCTACGATATCAGGGTTTACAATCACCAACGGTGATAACGGAGTGCGCTCTTATGGTTCTGGTTCCCCGGCTATTGAAGGTTGCATTATTCGCGGTAATAGCGGTAATGATGGATACGGTATCTACTTCTCTGGTGGCTCTGCATCTGTCCAGCCTGTTATAAAAAATAACTGGATATTTGATAATGAAGATCATGGTATCTATCTTAACTTTTCTGTGGCCTATCAGGTTCTTATACATAATAATACAATTACCAACAACGAGAACCATGGCATCTACTTGGACGAAGGAGGAGTTGAGCCAGATGTCAGAAACTGCATCATTTTCAATAATGATACTAACCTTGAAGGTATCAGTGAGATTAATTATTGCTGCATTAATGATGACCCCGGGGGTACCGGTAATATTACGAGCGACCCATGTTTTGTCGATGCCAACAATGATGATTACCACATCAGAGATGGTTCCGGTTGCAAAAACGCCGGCGACCTGAATTTTTACTGGGACGGTAACGAGCCTGATATTGACGGCGACCCGAGAGTAATGTTCGGCAGGGTCGATATTGGTGCCGACGAATACACTTATCTTATAGTCGATGCCGGGCCTGACCAGTCCGTCAGCGTACTCGAAGGTGCTGAACTCGACGGCACAATCAACGGAGCCGAGCAATACACATCTGTGTGGTCAAAGCTCAGCGGTCCCAATGTAGTAACGTTCGATAATCCTAATGACCTGGATACGTCCGTTTCGTTTGACCAGATGGGCACTTATACGCTCAGACTCTCGGCGTATGTCGATGGTGATTTGGCTGGTTGGGATACGGTTGATATCTGTGCGAGAATTGATGTTAATGCCGGCGAGGACCAGACTATTACCCTGCCGACGAATTCTGTGCAATTGGATGCCAACGCACCCGGGGCGGATTCGGTGATGTGGACGCACGTCGTATCCGACGTACCGGTCTATGGTATTGTTGACTTCAATGACCCCACTATCCTGAACCCTGTCGCCACATTCTATCCCGGGTTGTACGGAAACTTTACGTTGAAACTTACAGCTTATATTGATGGTGAGCCGGCTGGTTCGGATACGGTAACGATTACCATAGAACCATATCCTCCGTATGTTTGTGCAGGTTATCCTAAAGATGCCATTCTGACCGGCGACGAAGTGGTTGTAGATTTGAATGACGCCTGGATTTACTGTTACGTTGAGGGCCAGGTAACTTCCACTTTATGGTCGCTGGACGACAGCCCCAATGACCTGGTGGTTTTTGGCAATGCCAATGACATAAACACTACCGCTACATTCTATGAGGAGGGAGAATACTGGCTTAAGCTCGAAGCCATGGATTCAAACGCCGTTGTTGTCGGTTGGGACGCGGTCCAGATTACTATACATAAACACAATCAGCCGCCAAGAGTAAATACCGGTGTCCTGGAAACAGGCATAATAAACCAACCAATATTGCTCGACGATGCGCAGGTCTGGGACGATAACGATGTGTCAGAACTGGCTTTGAAGTGGGAATTGTTTAGTCCTCTCGACGGTAACGTGGTTTTCAGTCCTGCGTGGAACGGGGATGCAAACTTTTCATCAGCCCTTAATCCCGAGGTGACTTTTGACACACCCGGCAAGTATATGCTTAGGCTGGCCGCTACCGATGCCGGGAGCCTGTCCGGTTCAGACAAACTGACAGTATATGCGGGGCTGATTAATCAGAATGGTATAAGCATGGGTGCCGGTTCATACCAGAATGTCACTTTGCCCTGTTATACTCTGGCCCTGGACAATGCGTGGATAGTCCCCGGCCTGGCTGAGGATATGACAGTAGAATGGTCGGTAGTCGGCGCTCCGAATGACGGCTATGCAGCCTTTGTCGATGTCAATGACTACACGGATGTCAACGGCTATTCTTCCACCAGTTCGGATTTTGCCAGCCTTGTGAGTTTTTCACCGACCGGAGACGGCAACGGCGTCGTGACCGGTGATTACGTGTTCCAGTTGAAAATCACGGATATCGAGCAAGGCAAATTCACAAGCGAAGCTGCTGTCACAGTTGAAGCAAATGATATCAGCGCGCCTGAAATAACCGCGTTTTACGCCACGCGGGAAGGACACTCTATCGAAGATCAACAGATTACCGAAGGCCTGATAGATATCTACGCGGTAGTGCAGGACAACAGTATGAAGATTGACGGCCTGAGACTGCTGGTTGACGGCAATGATATTCGTGACTGTCATGTTGAGATTCTCGAAGGAATACCGGGAGATATCCAGAAATTACAGCTTACACGTAGTATCCATACTTATCATATTGGTCCGGGCAACCACAATTTAGCGATTGAAGCCTGGGACAGTAAGGGTAACGGCCCGGCCACGGAGACAATCAGTTTCGATGTAAATTCGGTCGTTTCGGAAACTCCGCCAATCGCCAGGATAATAAGCTGGGTCGACGATTCCGGAACTCACATATTCAACAAGAACCCGGATAAATCTGCGTCAATAATTGATGAAGGCCTGGTGGAGCTCTTTGGTGCAGCCTACCTGCCGGATGCTAACGGCTCGGATAATCCTATAGAGTACAAGATTGAACTATTCAAGCAGGGTATTGAGAATTATCAAATACAGGACTGGAAACCAGAGAGTAACTGCTACTACGATTATATTGCAGCCAACATAACACCAAATGCCGACTCGAACGGCTGGCGATTTGTAGAATCGGAAATTCTCGACGGCGGGTCGTTAGGCCAGGTCGATTTAACCGGCGTCGAGAACGGGTTCTACCAGATGCTGCTGACGGTACGGTATCATGGCTATTTGGACAGGACGAATGTGGGCTTTGTACTGGATTGTCCGCTGAAGCTCGGCAACGTCAAATTCAGCCAGGAAGATACGGCCATACCGATTGGCGGCCTGCCTATTCGAGTCATCCGCACCTATGACAGCTTCCGGAGGAAAGACAAAGGTGCCTTTGGCTATGGCTGGAGCTATTCAATCGCTGATATGGAGATAGAGCTCAATGAGACAAGGGCACCGCGGGTACTTTGGGATTTTGGGTGTGAAAGTGTAAGAAATAGTTCCAACTTCAGTCGTGACGTAACACTGACACTGCCCGACGGACGCAGGGTAACGTTCCAGTTCTATCTTGAACCTCGCCCAGGACATGATGACTTTCATATCGCGCGGTATAAATCCCCGCCGGGCATAAATGCCACACTGGAGGTATGGGAGAACGATGAGGCATGGCCTTATGAAGCTCAAGGGGAACTGCGATATCCCAATCAATATGGTCTTTGGGAACCGCAGGGTGAAGCCTGGAACCAAAGGTATGATGCCTTTTACGAATTCCCGGGTTTTGTACTGACTACCGAAGACGGCACAAAGTACTATATCAAACGCAAATCTAACGGTGAGCATCTTTTTGAGCATTTGGAAGGAAGCGTTCTGCCCTTGCTTATCGAGACAATTGGTGAGCCCTATCTGTCAAAAATAGTAACTCCGAACGGCGAAACCATTGAGTTTGATGTTAACGGTGACTCTCTGAAAATCGATAACATCCTGCACAAAGACGTAAATGATATTACTACCAAACAACTGAAAATAGTTTATCAGGGCGGCTGCATAAGCGAAATCTATCCGCCGAGCGAGCTGAACAGCAGCGGTGGGCTGATTTCCGGAGCGGTGCCGGTGCTGAAGTACGATTACGACGAGGCGGGTAACCTTACACAGGTACACAGGCTTATTGACAGGGGCTCGAAATATTATGAAACAACTGCCTTTGTCTATACCGACGAGCACTATATCACCAGTATCATCGACAGCCGCGGCCTGAAACCAATACAGTACGTCTATGACGATTCAGGCAGGCTCCAAAAAGTTATCGACGCAAAGGGCAGCGAGATACTGCTCGACCCGAACCTTGCAGGCAATACCCAGACCGTAACGGACCGCCTCAACAACGTAACAATCTACAGCTATAACGGCCGCGGTAATGTAACAGGTATTACAGATGCCAACGGCAATACCACTTACTACGAGTACGAAGACGGCAATAATCCCGACAGCGCGACTATGGTCAAAGTGCCTTTGGTTAAAAATCCCGGCGGAGAAGAAGATTATTCAATAACCCTGACAAAGTACGATACTAAGGGCAGGGCTATAGAAACCACCGGCCCGGTGGGAAATATGGCTGAGTACGATTACGACAACCTCGGCAACGTCACCGATACGAGACAATACAGGCCCGCCTCACCGAATTCAGTGTTGGTCTCTCAGGCTGTTAACACCTACGAACCTGACACCAGCTTATTATTGACTACCGAAGTAAAAGATGAATCCGGTTACACGGTGGACAGGTCGGATTATGTGTACAACAGCAAGAATTACCTCGAGCACGTTATAAAACGTTACAACCCCGACATCGCCGACGACAACGACTTAGATATCATCACTACCTATTGGTACAACCAGGCCCAGAGCAATTCTCCGGACCAGCCTTACAGTATCAGTGAACCGTATTACAGATTACAGGCAGAACCGATATACCTGCGGTACTTCGAGTACGACGATAACGGCAACCAGGTACTGACCTGCGAGCATTGGCAGGACCCGCAAGGCATCGAAGACGACCGCTACGTCTTTACCGTCAATGACTACGATGCCCAGGGCCGGGTCATTAAGACAACACGAATAGTAGACGACCAGGTGCCATACTCCTCAAGCTATCCAATCAGCGAAGTTCTACTCAACGAAACGCTCTATAACGGTATCGGCAAGGCTGATACCACTTGGGATGAGCTTGGCAATTACACGAAGTACGACTACGATGAGCTCGGGAACCTCGTAGAAACAAGGAATTATGACTCGAACGATACGCATCTTACCACATCACAGAACCTCTATGACGCCGAAGGCAGATTGATAGTAACCGTCGGGCCGTATGACCCGTATGAGCCGAATGCCGTCGGTGACGAAACCGTCTATGATGCGCTCGGCAGAGTTGTAGAGACCCGCAGCTGGTCAAACGTCGAGATTCAAACACAGTACGTTACCAACGCAGCTGAAGAAATAGTCGGCAGGAAAAGTACCGGCTGGACGCACGGCGATATGCTGTCCTATACGCGGACGCAGTACGATGCGGCTGGCAGGGTCGAGGCGACAATATCACTCGATGAGCAGAGCAACGAACATATTACCGAGTACGGTTACGATAACGCCGGTCGGCAGATTACCGTCACGGACGCCAACGGCAATACGACGCTGACCCATTACATTGGCAATCGTCGCGATTACGTTGTCGATGCGCGTGGGACAACAGGCGGCGTTGACCCCAACGATTACAAGACCAGTTTCGATTATGACGCATTGGGCAGGGTTGTCAGGACCACTCATCCGCCGACTGTATTCGAGGGCAGCGGCGGCGGTGCGCAGAATACCTACAGCCACGTCGCTTACGACGGGCTCGGAAGAAAAGTCTGGCAGTCTGATATTGTAGCTGAAGCGAACGCCGCTGATGTGCCCGAAAGCGAGAAACGATACTTCGAATATGACGCCGCGGGTCGGCTCACCGCGACCATTATGCCTGAGGTAAACGACCCTTATAACAACAATCAGCCGACCAATCCGCGTTACGACTACTTCTTCGATAATTACGGCAATATGGCGGGGATTCTCGACCCGCTGGGCAGGCTGACCGTCTTCGAGTATGACGAGCAGGGCCGTCAGACGGCTAAATATATGCCGTTTGTCGCAGCCGACGCCAATGTCATTAATACCGCAGCGGATGTCTATGATGAGCTTGCCGCGGCATCGCCGCAGCCAAAGTCTGAAACGACCGAGTATGATGATTACGGCAGGGCCATAAAGGCCGCCGACTACAAAGGCCAAATTACCGGCTACTCCTACGACAATCAAGGCCGGCTGGAGTACCAGAGGTTCTACGGCAGCGATTCGTTTTATCCGAACGACCCGAATATGGAGTATGAATACATCTACGACAGCCTTGGCAGAAGAAAACAGATTGTCGACAATCGCGGGACTACGACTTATGACTATGACGACGAGAGCAATATCACTCAGATTGATTCTCCCGAAGGGATTAT
>Ga0315554_1000814_pt1 | contig 18410 bp, 17 predicted proteins | sample SalMarSW160370MG_FD_202114 | JGI IMG/M metagenome (GOLD analysis project Ga0315554, IMG submission 202114) | Salt marsh sediment microbial communities from the Plum Island Ecosystem LTER, Massachusetts, United States - Salt Marsh Sediment SW1603-70 ... | reverse complement strand
AATAAATTCCGGCAAGAACAGACAGACAATTATTCAACTGGTACTCGCCTCCCAGTCTTAAAATAAATGAATTATCATATAATCTAGGGCTTGCAATATCGGACACTGTAGGTTCAGTAAAGTTAACTTTTAAAGTATCATAGCTAGACCAGCCAACAAATTGAAAATCCAAAGAGAGTAAAAGTTTAGGATCTACCTGATAAGCGGCACCTACAGCTAAATTATAAGGTGCAGTTAAATCTGCCGATATAACACCATGGGGATAAGCAGCAACTATCGGAGGAACCGGGGGTAAATTTGTGGAAGTTGCGGTTCCGCTAAAGCTATATTTTAATTGGCTATGGAAAGATGCACCCAAAGAAAGCTCCGGTATTGGTTTATAGAGCAAACCAAAGCAATAACCAAATGCAGAGTTATCTTTCCCATCCAATGTGACAACACTTTCGCCTCCAGGATATCCTAACGGTGCTATGGGAGCAATTGGAAGTTTTTGTTTTATAGTAACATTAGCCCAGCTATAAATTAATCCGGCACTTAATGAAAATTGTTCTGAAAATTTGTACGCAAATACAGGCGAAATTGTAAATACCTTAAGTTCAGTATCTAACGCTAAAAATCTACCTGCCCAATTATCGTCCCATTTTACTCCTAATCCAAAAGGACTTGTAAAACCCAATCCTACTGCCAGTCCGTTATCGAAATTATGTGCCGCAAAGAAATGAGTTGGAAAAAATGCCTGACTTTCAGTTTTATATTCCGTTGTTGCAGGGGCTATTCCTTTAAATGATGACATTGGAGAAATAAGAGTGGTTCCGAGCATTAACTGAGTTCCTGAAATTTGAGTTAAACCGGCACCATTCCAATAAATTGCAGAAGCATCATTAGCAACAGCCGTAAATGCACCACCCATACCCATAGCTTTTGCTCCATGCTCATTTATTTGGAAACCTCCTGCAAATAATTGTGTGGAGATAATGAGAATAGATAGTATTGTAAATAACTTTTTCATAAGTACCCCTTACGATAAGTTTGTAGATATTTGTTGATTAAGATTCAATAGAAAATAATTTAATTCCCTTTTCAACAGGACTCCCTTCAGTTACAAATAACTCCTTTAATTTACCTGCAACCGGTGAACGCAATTCATTTTCCATTTTCATTGCTTCTAAAATAATTACAGGCTCTCCCGAAACGACTTCCTCTCCTACCCTCTTTTTTACTTTTAATATCATTCCCGGCATAGGTGCTTTTACTTCTAATTTATGATTAGTAGAACCGCTTGCTTCTAATAATTTTCTTGCTTTTTCCTGTAATGTAGTCCGAATTTCAACTTCAAATAATTTCCCATTAATAGAAATTGAATATTTTTCATCATCTAATTTTTGTGCAGTTGCCTCGTAAAATTTATTACCTAATCCGACTAAATAAGTTTTAGCGTCTAAAGATAATAAATTAAATTGAATTTTTTTAGAATTAATTTTAATAATTGAATCATCAGATAATTCAATTTTTTTTACTTTTTTGCAAATATAAGCAACTAATTCACTCATATAACTGATCCAGCCATCGATTATTATTTATATTGCTGTGTAGACTCTCTTTAGGAGCAGACTTAGTCTTTAATATTGAAGCAAGAATAACAGCAGCATTTTCGAGTCCTTCTATATCCGGATTTTCGGAGACAATATTACCATTTTTTTTATTTAAAATATGATTCTCAATAAAATTAATATCATAATTTCCGTCAATAAAATTCTTGTTTTCTAAAACCAGATTTAATAGTGGAATATTATTGATAACACCGCTGATATAATATTCAGATAATGCTCTTATCATCCTGTTTATAGAACTTTTTCTATCACCTGACCATGCAATTAATTTTGCAATTAACGGATCATAATAAACTGATATTATTGAGTTCCTTGAAAATCCTGAATCCAGCCTAATGCCAGGGCCTGCCGGTTCTTTATATTCAATTATTTTTCCGGATGAAGGTAAAAAATTATTGTTAGAATCTTCCGCGTAAATTCTGCACTCTATAGCATGGCCATTAATTTTAATATCTTCCTGATTAAAAGATAATTTATTTCCAGCCGCAATTGAAATTTGTTCCTTTACCAGGTCAATACCCGTAATCATTTCCGTAACAGGATGTTCTACCTGTATTCTTGTATTCATTTCAAGAAAATAGAAATTTTTGTTGGCATCCATTAAAAATTCAATTGTACCGGCATTATAATAACCACATGCTTTCGCTGCATTTATTGCAGCTCGAGTGATTCTTTCGCGTGTAGCCATATCAACAAAGGAAGAGGGTGATTCCTCAATTATCTTTTGATGTCTTCTTTGAATGGAGCATTCCCTTTCAAATAGATGAGCATAATTCCCATGTTTGTCGGCAATTATTTGAACTTCGATATGCCGGGGATTTTCGATATATTTTTCAATATAAATTGAATCATTAGCAAATGCTTTTAATGCTTCCCTTTGAGTTGCTTCAAAAGAAGAAACAAATTCTTTTTCCGAAGAAATTTTTCTCATTCCCTTTCCCCCGCCTCCAGCAGATGCTTTTAACAGTACCGGGAATCCAATGTCTTTAGCTGTTGATATTCCTTCATCAATTGATTTTATTGGCTCGGTTGTTCCAGGAACTATAGGTACATTATTTTGATTCATTAGCTTCCTTGCAGCAGTTTTACTTCCCATTAATGAGACTGCAGAAGAAGGCGGACCAATAAAAACTAATTTTTCATTTTCGACTGACTTTATAAAATCATCATTCTCAGAAAAAAAGCCATAACCGGGATGAATAGCGTCGGCATTTATTTTTTTTGCTAATTGAATAATTTTTAATTTATTTAAATATGATTCTGAAGACTTTGCTTTACCGATAAAATAGGATTTATCAGCAAGTTTGGTATGAAGTGCAGTTATGTCGGCTTCGGAATAAATAGCAGCAGATGTGATACCTAATTCCCGGCATGCACGAATAATTCTTACTGCAATTTCGCCGCGGTTTGCTATTAAAATTTTTTTAAACAAATTTAATCACCATTTCATACAACTGAGTTTAAGTTCAAGAGCAAGTGTAAGTTCAAGTACTATGCATATTATTATCATTTTAATTCTGCAATTGTAATTCCATCACCGCCTTGTTCAATAGGGGCAAAATAAAAAATTTTAACTTTATCATGATTCTTCAAAATTTCATTAACAGTTTTTTTAAGTACACCTGTTCCCTTGCCATGAAGAATTTCAATTCTCTCCAATCCTGAAGTATACGCATTATCGACAAATTTGATTATTTCAAATTCTGCTTCTTCAGGCTTTTCTCCTCGAATATCAATTCTGCTGCCTGAAACCGGTATTGTAATATTGTAATTTCGTTCATTCGAGATTTTTTTATTTTCTTTTTTTGCATGTACTAAATTATCTATATCAACCTGCATTTTTATTGTGCCTACTTTTAATATAGCTTTGTTTTTTGTAAGCTGAATATTGACAATTTCACCTATTGTTTGAGTATTTTTTATACATGCAAAATCGCCTTTTATAAATTTTCTATTTTCATCATCAGAAGAAATTTCTTCCTTAAATAAATTTTTATTTTCCTCTTTTAATTCTTCTATAATTTTATGTGAAGATTTTATAATATTTTTATCGGCTTTAGATTCCTTTAATTCTTTTACAATCTTTTCAAATTTTGCATTTATTCCTGTAAGATAATTATCAGCCTCCGACTTAACGCGTTTTAATATATCTTTTTTTTCTTTGTTTAATTTATCGATATTTTTCTGGTAAAGATTTGATAATCCCGAAAGCCGTGCATTTTCTACTTCTAATTTTTTTAGTTTATCTTCAACTTGATGTGATTTAGTCTCAATATCAACGAGAAAATTTTCTACTTTATGTTTATCCTGATCAAGGTATTCCTTTGCAAGGTCCAAAAAATTATTGTCGAACCCGATTCTTTCTGCGACTTCAAAAGCATAACTTGAACCCGGCATTCCCTGGTGGAAAACATAGGTAGGCTTTAGATTAGCTGTATCAAATTCCATTGCTGCATTTTCAAAATTTTCCAGGTCATTTGCAATCAATTTTAAAGAACCATGATGTGTTGTTGCCAAAACTGTTGAACCTTTATCACGCAATTTAATTAATAATGCTGCAGCAAGAGCAGCTCCTTCAGCAGGGTCCGTACCCGTTCCTACTTCATCCAGCAAAACCAAAGAATTACCATTAGTTTTTTCTAATATATTTCTAATATTCGACAAATGCGAACTAAATGTCGATAAATCGTCTTCAATGGATTGTTCATCACCGATATCTAGAAGAATATTTCCAAAGAAATGAAAATTAGAATCCGGGTTAGCGGGTATATGGACACCTGAATTCACCATTAAAGTTAAAAGTCCGACTGTTTTTAAAACAACCGTTTTTCCGCCGGCATTTGGTCCTGTAATTAATATGACCTTTTTAAAATCAGAAATTTTAACATTTAACGGGACTGTATTATTTCTTCCAAGTTTTTTTAATAGAATAGGATGCCTGGCATCATTAAGTTCGAATGGTTTTTGATTATTGATTTCAGGGAAAGAACCAATAATTTCGATTGAAAATTGTGCACATGCAAACACCGAATCCAAATAGCTGAGGGTAATAAGTGAATCTTTCAGCCTGCTGCTTTCGGAGGAAATTCTTTTTGTTAATTCTTTTAAAAGTCTTTCTATTTCTCTTTTTTCAGCGAAAGAAAGGGATACAATTTCATTATTCAGCTCTAAGGTTTCTTCAGGTTCAATATAAACAGTTTGCCCGGTGGAAGATTCAGAATGAATAAATCCCCGTACATGTCTTTTATGTTCAGCTTTAACAGGAATTACAATCCTTCCGTCCCTTAATGTAATATAGTCTTCTCTTGTTATGTCTTCATCTTTAAGAGATTTAATAATTTTATTTACCGATTTAACTAATTCTTCGCTCCTGTTCCTGATTTCTTTTCTTATTGCAGAGAGCTGCGGACTTGCATTTTCTTTTACTTCTCCATTCTCATCTAATATTTTCTGAATTTGGTGTTCAAATAATTTATCAACAAAAAGCTTACCTGAAAGATTAAATAAGAGCGGAACTGTCTGAGAACAATTTTTCAAATACTGGAATAAGTTCCTAGAAATAATTGCAAGTTTCAGAATTTCTAAAATCTTTTTACTATTTAAAACAGAACCTTCAATATTACTTTGCGAGAGAGCTTCATTCAAATCCGGTACATATTCAAGCGGAGGAGGATTATTATTTATTAATGAATTCTTTGCCTGGTTGACTGCTTCACCTTCTTTTTTAATTGAAGATAAATCACCCAGCGGAGAACGTGATAAAATATTATTCTTCCCCAATTGTGTAGTACAATATTTAGAAATGTAATTTAAAACCTTATAATATTCTAACTTTTCAAAAACGTTAGACGTTGCCATTAAACTGAATCTTTATCTTTAATATATTCTTTTATTAATTTCTTAGAATCAGGAGTATATGTTTTGAGATAGTCAATTGTTGCGGGTAAAACTGCGTATACTCCGTAATATAATAAGGAATCTTTTTTTGTTTTTTTGTCAGGAATATCAAAAATATTTAGAAGATATAATGCTGCACTTATAAAAAACAATATTTGTACAAACCCGATAAAACCCCCAAGCAGCTGGTTTATGAGGTTATTTACTTTATCAAAGGGATGTACTATCCTTTTGATTACGGCAAAAATTACAATTGTAACCACAAATATTGCAAAGCCTCCAATTATTTCGGAGAGATAATATTCAATGCCGAATATTGATTCGATTATTTTCCCCATCTTTGCGGAAAAAACTATTGCCAATATAATAGCCAGGCAAAATCCTAATAAACCTATTATTTTTCTAACAAAGCCGTCTTTAAAACCGAGAATAAAGCCGGCTGCAAGTAAAATAACTATTATTATATCGATAAGATTCAATTACTGCCCAGATAATTTTCAACACTTTTTTTAACGAACTTCCCGTCAGCTTTTCCTTTTAGCTGTTTCATTACTTCGGGCATTAATTTAGGGAAATCTTCCTTTGCTTTAGCATTTATTTCTTCAGCTATTTTTTTTACAACAATATCAATTTCTTCCTGGTTTAACTGCTTTGGCAAATAACTCATTAAAATATTTAATTCCGCTTCTTCTTTATCAGCCAAATCGTTTCTGCCTGCGTTTCTAAATTGTTCAATCGAATCTTTCCTTTTTTTTGCTGCACCGCTTAAAAGTTTTATTTCTTCTTCATTTGAAAGTTCCTTACCGGAACCGCTCTTTTCAAATTCCAAAATTAAAGCTCTTATTGATCGTACTGTAGCTAATCTTGTTTTATTCCCTGATTTAATTGCAGCTTTTAGATCTTCATTGATTTTATCTTTTAAATTCATAAAGCCCTCTTAAATTGAAAAAGGCAGGAAAGTATTACACAAACCTGCCTTTTGAAACTATTTTAAAAAATATAACCTGTTATGAACCTTTTAAATTAGCCGAATAATTTATACGCAGAGCAGAAGCTTTTCTAAGTTCCTGCTGAATATCAGTAACCTCACCCATATCGGCATCTTTATCAATTCTTAATGATACAATCACATTAGGAAGAGCTTGTCTTTTAGCATACATTAATGGCTCCACCTGACTTAATTTAACAATGCTGTCATTAATTTGAATTTTTCCGCTTTTACCAACCCATATATATTGTATCAATCTTTTATTCTCGATTTTTTCGAGTGCTTTTGCTTCAGGGAGTTTGAATTGTACAAGAATGGTATATTCCCTTAAAGTAGTTACAACCATAAAAAACATCAATAACATAAAAACAATATCGGGCATTGATGTTGTGGGAATGTCTTGTTTTACACTAGCTCTTTTTTTCTCAAATGTCATTTTATATTAGCCCTAATTTATTTTTGAACTGATTCAGGCTCTGCAAGCGAGATTATAATAGGAATTTTATCTTCCTTTACTACATTCTGATTATCGGGGTTCAAATCATTGAATTTCTTCCCATATGTTCTCTCAGAATACTGATCTCTTACTTCAAAATAGGCCTGCTTAATCTGATCGAGCGCCTGAATATAAATATTATAATTTGTTTTTCTATCTGTTTTAACAGAAATAATTAATTTTTTATTTTTAGGAAGATCAATTTTGGATTCGATCCTTGGTTCAAGAGTATTCTTAATTTGAAAAAGAGGAATCGGTTTACCGTCAAGTAAAACATCCCCGTTTTCATTTATAAGGATTGCAGCCATTCTATCTTTATCAACCTTAACGTTCTTTATCTGATCCGGCGGTATGTAATCCGGAAGAGTTAAACCAATACCGGTGTCAACATCAATAACAGTTGAAACTAGAAAGAACAATAATAATAAAAATGCTAAGTCTGCCTGAGATGCAGTTGGGATTTCAGCAGATCTTATCCCTTTTCTTTTCATTAAAGCCATTGCTTTACCTCACTAAAAAATATTTACTTCTTTTGAACCTTCAATTCATACAATGCGTCAATTAGCTCGACAGAACTTTCTTCCATCTCTGAAACCAGCCTGTCAATCTTTGAAACAAAATAATTGTAAAATACCTGTAAAATCATAGCTACAACCAAACCAAAAAGAGTGGTTAATAATGCAACTGCAATACCACCAGCTACAATAGAAGGAGAAATCTGGGCAGCTTCTTTAATAGCATCAAATGCTTGAATCATTCCTTGAACCGTACCGGTAAATCCTAACATAGGTGCAAGCGTAATAAAGAGTGAAATCCATATTAAACCTTTTTCAAGGAATCCCATTTCGATACCGCCGTAAGTAACAATTGCTTTTTCAGCGGAATCAACACCTTCATCAGCTCTTAAAAGTCCTGCATAAAAAATAGATGCAACAGGCCCACGGGTATTAATACAAACTTCTTTCGCTGCTTCGACACCACCGTCTTGTAATGCGGTTTTAACTTTTTTTGCAAATTCTTTCGAATTTATACTTGCTCTGCTTAATGTCCAAAGTCTTTCAATACACAATGCCAGCCCAATAACCAAACAAGCCAAAATAAAATGCATAAAGAAACCCCCCGCGGCATATTTTTCCGTTAACCAATTTAAAGCGCCGGAGCTTTCCTGAGCAGTTTGTTGTGCTATTATGTTTATGATTGACAAGATAGCCGCTAGAAAATACATAAACTTGATCCTCCTAAATAATAAATAATAAAAAAATAAATCTTGTTGGAGAGAATACTTCCAAATAAAACTTTACAAATATATTATGCTACAATAATGATTTCAAAAAACAAAGTCAACAAAATATTTGGCACGGTAATTCAAAATATACATAAATTAATAAAAATCATATTGCTTAAATATTAAATCTTTTATCCAATAAAATTATGTTCCCGGATATAAAATAAAAATGGGTGAAAAGATTATGAGCAAGCTCACCGATTTCTTCGGGTTTAATCCATTTAGAGAAATCAGAATCTTTCATCCACTCCCTATTTGCAGTTGTATCGATAATGTAAGGAGCTATAGCATTTACGGATAAATTTATTTTTTCACCTTCAATTGCTAAAGTTTTTGTAAGATGAATTAAACCGCTTTTAGATATACCATAAGCCGATTTATTTGCTTCGGGATTTAACCCGGTAAAAGCTGCAGTAAAGCAAATAGAACCGCCTGCCGAAGCTTTTACAATTCCGGCAAAATGTTTAGCGATTAGAAACCCGGTTTTTAAATTTATATTAATCATTTTATCCCATTCACTAACATCCATATCCCAGAGGTTTTTGCCGCCGATAAAACCACCAACAGTACTGTATAAAAAGAATAATTCATTTTGGGATGGTAAAATTGATTTGAAAGCTCCGATTACATTTTCTTCAATTGATAAATCTTCAACTTTTATTTTATTAATACGATCTTCATTTACTGTTTCTTTTTCATAGTGTGAATCAAATAAATAGATTTTATCATAATCTTTTTTAGACAAAGATCCGGTAACACCTCTGCCTAATGCTCCATCAGCTCCAAATATTAATAAATTTTTTTTCATTCTAATTCTTAGTTATTACAAATTCGGATGTTATAGGGAAGTGATCACTATATCCACCCAGATATCTATTACCACCATAAGTCGGGAAAGGAGTTCCTTCATATTTCCCGGAATGTGTAATCAAAAAATAAGGCTTAAATATTTTGAACGAATCACAAATATATTTTATTTTTCCGTTAACTAAATTATCCGATATTATCATTTGATCCAGCATATCCCAATTATCCCGGTATTTATATGAACCTTCACCTTCCTTATAAGCCCTATAAGCAAGATTAAATAATATATCATTATTTTTACTGTTTCGAAGTGATGATGAATCACAATCAAAAGGTAAAGCTCCAAGAGTTTTTGAAATGGATTCATTTGCAGGTTCATCATTAAAATCTCCAAGAACAATAACCATAGAATTTTTGTTTCGTTTGTAATAATAATCTATTCTATTTTTTAAAGTAGATGCAGCCTTTACTCTATTAGGTTCGGTTTTATCTACTCCTCCGATTCTTGAAGGCCAATGATTAACAAAAACATGCAATGTATCGGTTGTATTTAACACTAAAAGGTTTGCATTAAATATAAGCCTGGTTTCATGTCCGGTATTTAACTGTACGGTATCGGCAGTTATAGAGAGCAACTTGAATTTATCGGAATTAAATATTAATCCGTTGTCAATTCCTCTTGAATCGGGTGATTCGTAATAAGCTGTTTTATAATCTATATTTGATAAATATTTTGAAATCATTTCCTTTAATAATGATTCATGCTCAACTTCGCAAACTCCTAAAATATCCGGACCTTTATTATTATTCATTGACCGGATCACTTTTGCAAGGTTAGATAATTTCTTATCGAGTCTTTCATCAGTCCAATCCTTTTTACTTCCGGGTAAAAATTCTTCGTCATTTTTTCCCGGGTCATCAATTGTATCAAAAAGATTCTCAAGGTTCCATGAGGCAACAAATAATGTATCATGAGATTTAGTTTGCGCAGGATTAATTGAATAGACTAATAAAACAAATAACAAAACCGGGAATAATATTTTTTTCATAAATTATAGCTCTAATCTAGTTGCTACTCCGTGTAATTTATTGTATGGAAGTCTGTAGAATGTGACAAAACTCGGTGATATTTTCTTTAGGAAAGCGTATATTTTCAATAAAGGTTTTTTGGTTATTATATCTTCTACACCGTAGAAAATAACTTTTTCCGTTATTCCGTTTTCTTTTAAAAGCTGCGGAATGTCTAAAAATTCCATGTAGCCAACATCAATAATAATCCCGGATAATCCTTTTTCTATTTCTTGCTTTTCCTGGAATTTAATTCCGTACGGGGTATCATTTATTTCGATTGACAGAAGAATGTTTTCCTCGTAAATAATATTGCTTCTTATCATACAGTGAACAATATATGGCGGGATCTCTTTTAGATTTTTTGTGAAAAAGATAGCAGTTCCCTTAATATTGTTGTTAAGTGAATAAATTTGATTAAAGCTTTCGGTAAATACCTCAATCGGAAGTGCGCGGAATGATTTGTGCATTGCTCTTCCACCTTTTCGCCACAAATGAATTGTAAAGAAAGGAATTAAAGCGATAATTATTGACCAATAACCTCCGTAAGGTATTTTATTGAATACAGCAAACAAGAACATCAAATCGACAACAAATACCAGTATAGCTGCACCCATCTTCAAATAATTGTTCTGTAATTTGAAAATCCAGATCATAAAAATCGAACTAATAGTCATTGTTGCAGTTACAGCAAGTCCGTATGCGGCAGCTAAGTTTTCAGATTTTTCAAACAAAAATACCATTAGCAAAACTGCAGCTAATAAAATCCAATTTACCACACCAATATAAATTTGCGATTTTAATTCCGTAGATGTATAAGTTATTTTCATTAAAGGAAATATACGGGTAGTAATTCCCTGATAAATTAAGGACATAACCGCACTAATCATTGCTTGCGAGGCAATAATTGTAGCGAATAAAGTTAAAATTAAAAACGGGATATAAACAATATTTGAGAGACTATGAACCATCTCAAAAAGGATAGAATTCGGGTTGTGCTGAGTAATTAAAAAAGCGCCTTGCCCGAAATAATTAATTACCAGAGCAAAAAATACAAAATACCATGCCTGCCTGATTGGAGTGCTGCCAAGGTGTCCCATATCTGCATAAAGCGCTTCACCGCCGGTAGCGCACAAAATTACTTCGCTTAAAACAAAAAATCCTTGAAGCCCGTTATGAATTAAAAACTCTATTGCATAATGCGGACTAACAGCCAGTAAAACTCCCGGAGCATTTATTATTGATAAAAGCCCTGAAATAAAAAGTGCTGAAAACCAAACCACCATGATTGGACCAAAGGAAGCTGATACTTTATCGGTTCCTTTTGATTGGAATGCAAATAATAGAACTGTAATTATACATGTAACCAGGATTACGGTACTTGTACTAATATGACCTAATCCGGGAATTAATTCTAATCCTTCTACTGCAGAAAGAATACTTATTGCAGGAGTAATAACTCCATCTCCCATTAATAATGATACACCCACATAACCGAGAAAAGTAGCAAAGGCAGCTTTACGTCCGGTTTTTACGGTTTTAGCCAATATTTCTTTAATAACTATGATCCCGCCCTCCCCTTTTATACTAAGACTCATTGCAAGCCAGGCGTATTCCATTGTTACTAAAATTATCAGCGACCAAAACATAAGAGAAAGAACTCCCATAACATTATCATGGGTCGGTTTAGTTAAGGTAAACACCACTGTAATAGTATAAATTGGACTTGTACCAATATCCCCGAATACAAGCCCCATGGCCTTAATATTTTCTTTTACTGAAAAAGAATGGTTTTTTACAGACATCGTATTCCGAAAAAATCGCAGCAATTCAAATGATTAAAAAATTTTTGCAAAACGTTATAATAATGCCAAAAAATTTTATGATAGTTAATTAAATCTTAAAAAAAGTTTATTATTGAGCGGTCTAATTTAACTTTATTTAATAATAATTTAAAATTTTTGCTGTTCCTTTTTATCCCATGCTATCTTAATCATAAAAAATATTAATAACAGCAGAACAAGCATTAAAATTCTTGCACCCCATATATAAGGATAGTTAACCTCTTCAACATTTTTCAACATAAGAATTGGTATTGCATCTTGAATGAACCACCACAGCATAATAATAAACAAAACTGCCGGGGTAATAAATTTCATTAAATAATAAAAGAACCTTGGAATTTTTATATCTCCCCCGTCATTTAACTCATTCCAGGCTTTATCAGCACCGAAAACCCACATAAAAAGAATTGTCTCGATTAAAGCAAACAATACTAATCCGAATGTACCTGCCCAATAATCCATCTCATCTAAAAAACCGTATTTAATAAAAAATATTACAAACTGGACAGCTATTAAGACGACTACTGCTAATATTGCCGTTGCTTTTTTTCTAGATATTTTGAATTCATCCTCCATAAACGCAATTACCGGCTGCCCCATAGCAACAGATGAGGTAATTCCTGCAAAGAATAAAAGTAAAAACCATATGAATCCGAAGAAAGAACCAAAGGGAATTTGCTCAAATATTAAAGGCATTGATACAAAGCCCAAGTCAAATGCACCACCATTTGCAATCTGCATTGTCATAGTTAATCCAAAGAAAGCTACTGCAGCCGGTATCGCAATTGAACCACCTAGAACAACTTCGGCAAATTCATTAGTTGCGGACGTACTTAAACCGGAAAGAGCAATATCATCTTTTGGCTTTAAATAACTTGCATATGCTTGTATCGTACCCATACCAACAGATAAGGTAAAGAAAATTTGACCTGCTGCAGCCAGCCATACATTCGGGTTACCAAGACTGCTAAACTTAGGATTCCACATAAAAGCTAAACCATTAATTATAGAATTATCCGGTCGTGAAGGATCCGGGGTACCAAGTGTTAATACTCTCACCACAAGAATTATTGCAAAAACAAATAGAAGAGGCATAGCAATTTTTGCAAGCTTTTCGATTCCTTTTGATATTCCCTTAAATAATATCCAGAAATTAATTGAAAAGGTTATTAACATGAAAATGTATGAAGGAAGGATAGAATTAAAATGAATACTGGTCTCTTTCCCCTGGAAACTGTAAAGGAAAGTTTTCATGGCTTCAAAACTTTCCATATCGAAATATCTTTTGGTGATAGAGAAAAAGCTGAAACCCAATGTCCATGATTCGATGTAGGTATAATAAATCATTATTGTTAACGAAATAAAAAGACCTAATGCACCAAAATATTTTGCCAACTTATTTTTCCACAAAACATCGAACATACCCGGGGCACTGCCGTGATTAAATTTTCCTCCATATCTTCCTATACCCCACTCGATCCACATTAACGGAATTCCTAATATTAAAAAGAATATAAAATACGGGATCATAAATGCTCCGCCACCGTTTTGTGCTGCTTGAACCGGGAACCGTAAAAAATTTCCTAATCCAACAGCATTGCCGGCTACGGCTAAAATCAAACCTATTTTACTTCCCCATTGTTCTCTTTCGTTATTCAGGGACATAGTTTCTCCTATAGACTTTTCTATTGAATTATTGGAGTGTCCCGAAGATTTCGGGATATGTTATGCAAAATAGAAAAAAAATATTAGAGTTTGGAGTATGATAAAAAATTTATCGGAAAAACAATGCGTATATTATATATACCAAACCAACTAAAAAACCAAGTGAAAAAACCGATACAAAAAAGTAAAACGGAAAATTGTTTGATTGCTTTTCTTCATTATTTTTATTTTCCATAGTAATCCTTAAAAGATATTATTAATATTGTGTTAGGCAGAATGATTTTAAGAACTGCTATGGTTTATATATCTGTGGAAAAGAAAGATATTATAAAAGTACGCGAAGAATTAGAATTGCACAGATTATTTTTTATTAGTGCCGGGTAAATTTTAAAAATAACATTTACAGAATTATTATAATAATTTCGTAAATCGGAAATTCCAATTATTCTTTCAAGACTTCTCTTTTCCGGTTTATTTATATCAAATAAAACATTTGTGCTTGAATTTACATCGAGCAGAGCAGTATTTTGTTCGTCTACCTTTTTTTGATGATTTTGAGAAACTGCAAATGAAGCAATAACATTGAAGATGAAAAGAAAAAAAAGAAGTGGTATTAAATACCTGGCTATTTTTGATTTCCGAAATCTTAAAAAACTCATGGAGAATAATTAATTCAATTTTTAATTAAAAACAAATATACAGGTTTTATAATGTGATGAAATGTATTTGATTCGATGAACTGAAGTGATATAATAATTTATTAAGAATTATTAAAAAGGTGAATAAATGATAAAAGAAAAATTAGGTATTCCAATTATATTTTTAATTTTAACTTTAAATTTATTTTTGGGAGGAAACGGATTCCCGCTTGTTTGGAATAACTTCAATGAAGATACGTACAAGCTTAATGAGGATAATTCGGATATTCACACTATAAATCAAGATTTATCAAATATTCACACTATAAATCAAGATTTAACTGATATTTATAATTCCCCCCTGTACAAATCATTTCATAAATATTCCGAAGAAATAGAATATATTATGGTAAAAGATAGTACAGGTAATATTAAATCAATTATAGTTACATATAATTAAAAATATAGTTTTCGAGAAAATATACTTAAAGAAGATTCTATTAAAGTTATAGATTTTTAAGCTATTTTTCGAATTCCATATTTTCGGGGTAAAGTGCAGTAGGTTTTTTACCGCTGAGATCCGTTACCGGTACATTCTTATTAACTACAAGCAACTTTAAATCGTCAATCCAAATTTCACCTTTACCATGCAGGGAAGCACCGAATAAAATCTTATCACTGTTTTTGGGAATATCGAGCACTATCTCGTATTTTACCCAGTCAGAATTACCGACTAGCGGTCTATCCTGCATATTATCAAATGCAATCGGACGTTCAGTGGCATCTTCAACAATCATAAATAAACCTGCCCAGTAAGAAACGAACTTTGTTTTAACATAACCAGATAGCCTGACTCTTTCACCGAGATAATTTTCAGCTTTAATTTCCTGCATTAAATCACATGAACCGGAGGGTTTAAGCTCTTTTGATTTTATATAGGCAGAGGTATTACCCTGCTCGCTAGTTTCTTTATCAATTCCTATTATATAATCCTGCGGTTCGGTTCCGCTTTTAAACCAGCCTTCCGGTATTTTATCATTTTTATCTATGGGAGAACTTACTCTAGGAATATCTGTAGTCTGGCCTAATGCAATAATATTGAAAAAAGAGAAAAAAATTAAATAGAAAACTGCAGGCATACATAAGGAGGTTTGCTTTTTCATAATATTCACCTTTTAAAAAACTTTCACATTATAATAAAACATTAGGAAATAGAAAATACCGGATATTAAAGAAGCGTGTTTAAGCAAGAACCCCCAATTGATATATCTTAATAATAAATAAAACAACTATTAAAATCCAATTAAATTTTCAACTTTATTCGAAATTCTCATTGTGAGAATTTTATAACATACTAAAATCAGATATCTTATATCAAATCTTATGCGAAAATATTTACTATACCAATATTCTATACCAATGATGCTGTGAAAAACTAAATAATAGATATTAACTTAAAATCAAAAGATTCCGGATATCCAAATTTTTTTTAATTTATTAAGATTTCCTGTATTAGTAAAAATTTACGTTAAAAAATTACGAAGATCGAGTTCAATTTTTTCTTCACAAAAAAATGGCTCTCCATATTGTTTTCCAATTTGAAAGCCGTAAAATTGTGCCCTTGATTCAATATATTGTATAAATCCCGGTTTACTAATAAAAGTCTCCGGTTCAGTGCTTTTAGGATTAAAAAACTGGGAGGAATAGGAATTAACAGCTTTCATTTTTTTCTCGAAGCAGGAGCTTATATCAACAATAAAGGAAGGCTCAAAAGTGTAAGTCTGCATATAATAAAAAAGTTTGCTGGGGCGAAAAGCCCGCTGAGATACTTCCTTATCAAAGGTTTTAATTTTAACTAAACCGGTAGAAAACATTGCCTGCTTTACAATAAAGCTTGTATCTATATGGTCAGGATGACGATCGTTAAAATAAGGTGCAAAAATTAATTTCGGTTTATACTTCCTAATAGTCATAATTACTTTAATTAAATTTTGCCGGTTCCTTTCAATATTTCCGTCGGGGATATAAAGATTTTCTCTTACAGCAGCTTTCAGAGAAAGTGCAGCTTGAAAAGCTTCTTGCTGCCTTAAATCGGCACTCCCTCTTGTTCCAAGCTCTCCCCTTGTAAAATCAATTAATCCCACTTTAAAGTTTTGAGATGTTAATTTGGCGATTGTCCCGCCCATAGAAAGCTCAGCATCATCCGGATGTGCTGCAAATACTAGTACATCAAGATTCATAATTCAGAATAATAGTTTTATTATAAAATGAAATTTGAAATCCTAATCTAAAAATTTTCCAGACAATAATTAAATTTTATAAATTAATTACCAAACTTGTGCGATATCATTGGTAAAAAGAGATAAAGGAGCAATGAAATAATGTTTTTTGCATCTTTTTTAATAATTCAATAAAAAGGAGATTATATCCCCAAATTACATTATTAAGGAAATTTTGTAATATGAGTTAATTATTCATAATATGAAATTTATATTTCAATATTATTTTCGAAGTATAAGTCTGAGTTCAGTATAATTTTTATCAGAGATCTTAATTATGAAAGAAAAAGCATTTATTAATGGGAAAATATATACTGTAAATGATAAGCAGCCTTTTGAAGAGGCATTACTAATCGAGGGGAATAAAATTGTCCTTGCAGGTTCAAATGATGAAGTAAAATCCAGAATTAATGAATCCGCCGAAATTATTGATCTTAAAGGCAAATTAATGCTGCCGGGTTTTATTGATGCTCATCTACATTTAATGAACGGCGGTTATTATCTATCCGGAATAAATTTACGGAGTGCAAAATCTATTTCGGAATTTATCAGGATTTTAAAGGATTATTCAAAAAATATTGAAGGGAAATGGATAACAGGAGGAAGCTGGGATCATGAACAGTGGGAAGAAAAATCTCTTCCTAATAAAGAAATGATCGATCCTTTTACATCACATACTCCTGTTTTTGTTGAAAGAGTGGATAAGCATGTCGGACTCGCAAATTCATTTGCTTTAAAGTTAGCACGTATAAATAACAATACTCCCGACCCATCAGGAGGTAAAATCATTAAAGATGAAAGATCGGGTGAACCGACTGGAATTTTAAAAGATAATGCGATGAACCTGATATATTCAATTATCCCTGAAAATTCAAATGAAGAGAATTACTATTCTGCTATGTTAGCTTTGAACGAAGCAAAAAAGTGCGGTATTACAAGTGTTCATGATATATCTTATAAAAATGATTTATTTACTTATCTCCAATTGGAAAAAGATAACAAATTAACCTGCCGTATTTATTCAATACTTCCAATCAATAATTACGAAAGCTTAGATAAAGATATTGAGGAAAAAATTAATAACAGCAAAAAAATAAAATTTAGAGGACTAAAAGCATTTTCAGACGGCTCGCTTGGTGCCGGAACAGCATGGTTCTTTGAACCTTACATAGATAATCCATCCAGCGGTCTGCCGCAGGATATTATTATAAATGGTAAATTGAAAGAATGGGCAGCCGGTGCGGATAAAAACAAACTGCAGATAGCAACTCATGCGATTGGTGATAAAGCAAATGCATATGTGCTTGATATATATGAAAAAGTAAAAAATGAAAATCCTTATTGGGACAGGAGATCAAGAATTGAACATGCACAGCATTTAAGATTTGAAGATATTCCCCGGTTCACTGAAGTAGGAGTTATTGCATCATGCCAGCCGTATCATTTATTTTTTGACGGCTCATGGGCTGAGAAAAAGATTGGTCCTGAAAGGGTAAAATTTTCTTATCCATTCAATACCTTACTTAATAATGGAGCAGAATTATGTTTCGGCAGCGACTGGCCGGTTGTTCCGCTAAATCCTTTAAATGGAATATATACAGCAGTAACAAGACAAACTTCCGATAATAGTAATCCCGATGGATGGATTCCGAGGGAAAAGATTTCTGTAAAAGAAGCAATTAAATGCTATACATTAAAAAGTGCTTATGCTTCTTTTGAAGAAAAGATTAAAGGAAGCATTGAACCGGGCAAGCTTGCAGATCTTGTTGTTTTAAGTGATGATATTTTTCAAATCTCTCCTGAAAAAATAAAAGATGTGAGAGTTGATATGAC
>Ga0315554_1000813_pt1 | contig 18416 bp, 15 predicted proteins | sample SalMarSW160370MG_FD_202114 | JGI IMG/M metagenome (GOLD analysis project Ga0315554, IMG submission 202114) | Salt marsh sediment microbial communities from the Plum Island Ecosystem LTER, Massachusetts, United States - Salt Marsh Sediment SW1603-70 ... | reverse complement strand
ATCACGACCTCGACGATCTGGCGGGAACCTGGGTTGACGATCCCGAGTTCGACAAGGCGATCGAGGAACAGCATAATGTGGATCCGGAGCTCTGGAAATGAGAATCCTCATCGACACGAACAGATACCATGACTTCTGCGATAATGTAGCTGAAGCTCTCAAGGTATTCCAGCGTGCGGAACGAATAGCTGTCCCTTTCGTTGTCCTCGCCGAGCTCAGAGCCGGATTCATGGCCGGCAGTAGAAGCACAGAAAACGAAAGAGTTCTCAGCAGTTTTTTAAACAGACCCAGAGTTCTGGCCTTATTTGCCGACGAGCAGACGACATTCCACTATGCCCGTTTGTTTTTTCAACTCCGAAGCCAGGGAACCATGATCCCCGTTCACGATATCTGGGTCGCCGCTTTGGCGGTTCAGCACAGTCTGCTCCTGTTCAGCCGGGACAGCCACTTCCAGCATCTCCCCCAAATTCCTCGACTATGAACAATAAAGAGCTGGCCGCCGTTCTCAAGCAGATCGCAGTATATCAGGAGCTGGCCGGGGAGAATCCCTTCAAATCCCGGGCGTTCGAGCGGGCCGTGCGCATCGTGGAGCAGCACCCGGAGAGCTTCGCCACCCTGGTAGCCGAGGACAGGATGAGCGGCATCCAGGGCATCGGCAAGGGGATCGGTGATGTGCTGCGGGAGCTGGTCACCGGCGGCAAATCCACGGTACTCGAACAGCTGAAGGCGGGATTCCCCGCCGGGCTGGAGGAGCTGCTCACTCTCGGGGGGTTGGGACCCAAGCGGGTTCGCCTGCTCTGGCAGAAGCTGGGCATCTCCAGTATCGGGGAGCTGGAGTACGCCTGCGGGGAAAACCGGCTTCTTGCCCTGGATGGCTTCGGAGAGAAGTCTCAAGGCCGGATCCTGAAAGCGATCGCCTTCAAGAAACAGTACCAGGAGATGCACCTCTACTCCGAAGCCGAGGAGATTGCCTCCCGGCTGATCGAGCAGCTGAGCGCAAGCGGCCTGTTTTCCGGCATCCACGTCGCCGGCAGCCTGCGCCGGGGCAAACGCATTCTCAAGGACGCGGACATCCTGCTCATTCCGCTGCCCGAGGCCGATCCCGGGCAGGTCCGCTCGACCCTCACCGAGCTGGCCGACAGCGCTCCGGAGGTGGAGGGCGTGCTGGGCGCCGGGCAGACCAAGGTCTCTATTAGGCGCGGCGGGCTGCAGGTGGATTTCCGCATCGTCAAGCCTGAGAGCGAGCCGGCGGCATTGCAGCACTTCACAGGGTCGAAGGAGCACAACACCATTCTCCGCGGGCGGGCCAAAACCATGGGCCTGAAGATGAACGAGTACGGGGTTTTTCGGGGGGAGGAGAGCCTTCCCCTGCAGGATGAACAGGCCGTTTACCGGAGCCTCGAGCTGCCCTGGATACCGCCGGAGCTGCGCGAAGGCGAGGAGGAGGTGGATGCCGCGGCCGGCGGGCGGCTGCCCCGCCTGGTCGAGGCCGAGGAGATCCGGGGGATGATCCACGTGCACTCCAGCTACTCCGACGGTCTGGTGAGCATCGAGGAGATGGCCCGTAGTTGCCGGCAGCTGGGCTACGATTATCTGTGCCTCAGCGATCACTCCCGCAGCGCCGGCTACGCGGGCGGCTTATCCGTGGACCGCCTGCGGGAGCAGATGGCAGAGGCCGCCGAAGTCAACAGGAAGCTCGCACCCTTCCGTATCTTCTGCGGCATCGAGTCCGACATTCTGGGGGACGGCAGCCTCGACTACCCCAACGACGTCCTGGCGGAGCTGGACTTCGTGATCGGCTCGATTCACTCGAATCTCGGTATGAAACCGGAAGCCGCCACCGAGCGGCTGCTGCGGGCCGTGGACAATCCGTACCTGACCATCCTGGGACATCCCAGCGGCGCCCTGCTGCTCTCCAGGGCGGGATACGAGTACGACGAGGAGCGGCTGTTCGCCGCCCTCAAAGGGAACGACGTTGTCCTGGAGCACAACTGCAATCCCTACCGTCTGGATCCGGATTGGCCGGCGCTCAAACGGGCCGGCCGAAGGGGGATCCGCGTCGCCCTCTGTCCCGACGCCCATTCCCCTGAGGACCTCGCCTACATGCGCTACGGAGTATTGATGGCCCGCAAGGCCTGGCTGGGGGCGGAGCAGCTATTGAACTGCATGAGCTCGGAGGAGATCGATGGATTTTTCCACGCAAGAAAGAGCTGAGCGCGCGGCCGGGATTTTCGAGATCCTGGAAGGGGAATACCCGGGGGCGCGGCCCCACCTGGATTTCCGCAACGCCTTCGAGCTGCTGGTGGCCACGATTCTGGCGGCCCAGTGCACCGACGAGGTGGTGAACAGGGTCACACCCGATCTGTTCCGGCGATACCCGGATTCCGCTGCCCTGGCGGCTGCCGAGCCGGCGGCTGTGGAGCAGATGATCCGGAGCACGGGTTTCTACCGGAACAAGGCCAAGAGCCTGCTCGATATGGCTCGAGCGGTTCAGGAGCAGTTCCGGGGAAAGCTTCCCCGAAGCGTAGAGGAGCTGGTGCGGCTGCCGGGAGTCGGCCGTAAGACCGCCAACGTGGTGGCGGGCAACTGCTACGGAATCCCGGCGATCATCGTGGATACCCACTTCAAACGGGTGATCGGTCGTCTGGGTTTGAGCGATGAGACCAATCCCGACAAGATCGAGCGCAGCATGTGGGAACTGGTGCCGGAGAAGAGCAGGACCCGCTTCTCCATGGTCGTGAACGAGCACGGCCGCCGGGTCTGCACGGCCCGCAAACCCCTCTGCCCGAACTGCGCGATCACGGATCTGTGCCCCTTTTCCGACAAAACGAAGTGAATCGGTGCAGTTGACAGAACAACTTCGGTACCACTAGAATTATTTCATGTTTGATACCTCCCTGGTAAAAGATTTGACCGAGATGCTCGGTAAGAGCCTCACCTTCAAGGACATCGAGGCGGTCGGGGGCTACATCTTCAAGGATCACAGCTTCAGCACCCATTCGATCGCCGGGGTGGCCAAGGGCGTGAGTATTTCTCCTCTGAACGCGGCCAAGGCCCTGGTCCAGGAGTGTGAGAGAAAGAAGAGGATCCTCGATCTGTTCACCTTCGCCTTCGAGCTGGAGGGAGTTCCCCTCAACGGCCGAAACGTGAAGCTCGTGGGTCTGGAAAACATCCTCTATCGCCTGTCCCGAACCGGGGTGTTCTACGACTATCAGAAGCGCAAGATCATCAATGTCAAAGAGGACAAATCGAGCCTGCTCAACTGGGGGGCGCTGCGCAACGGCAAGGAGTACTGCACCGTGATCGCTTCCGTGGATATCTGCCAGAACAGCGAGCTGGTGCGCAAGTACAAACCCGGCATGATGGAGAAGGTCTACTACCGGCTGTGGGGCTTTCTCAAACACAAGCTCGACCTGTACGAAGGCCGGATCTGGAGCTGGGCCGGGGACGGAGGCCTGTTTGCCTTCCGCGGTGAAAAGAGCATCCCCGACGCGGTCAGCTGCGCGCTGGAGATCCTCCATACAATGCCGGTGTTCAACGTCCAGCCCTACAAGCCGATCAAAGACGAGATCTGCCTGCGCATCGGGATGGACTACGGAACCGTGAAGTTCTTCGAGGATACCGGCCGGATCGTTTCGGATGTGATCAACTACGCCGCTCACCTGGAGAAACAGGCTACCAAACCGGGCGCCCTGAGCATTTCCAACGACATCTACACGCGGCTGCCCGCCTCGATGAAAACCGTCTTCCCGGAGAAACAGGATTTCGAGGGAAAGACAGCCTGGTCGGCCACTGTCAAATCCTGAGCCGTTTCGGGCTAAGCGGGTACCACCGACCTCCGGCTCGTATAAACACCGAACAGGATCAGAGCACAGGCGTAGCACCCGGCTCCGACTCCGGCCGTACCGATGAATCCAAGCGCGATACTCAGGTAAAGACCGAAGGTGATCCCGAATGCGGAGGCCAAAGAGTTGATCGCAACAAATATCGGGACTTGCTTTTCCGTGAAAACCTGTTTCAGCCGCTCGACCCCGAAGGGATAGGGAATACCCATGCAGAATCCGAGGGGAGCGATGGTCAGCGCGATCAGGATGTTCTCCACCCACAACGAGCCGCCTAAACGATTCAGCACATTCCTGCCGAGGAAGATGTGATAGGCGGAAAAAACCACGATCCCCGCGAAGGACCAGGCCGCCCTTTTCGGCGAGTAGTCACGCGAGAAGTAGCTGCCCAGGCCCGAGGATAGCAGAAGTCCGGCCAGCACGAATATCAGGGAGTTGGTCGGAGAACCTGTATGGCTCTGGTAGAACTTCATCAATGCGATTTCGATCACGAAGTATCCCAGGCCGAGGAGCAGGAAGTACAGCACGAAGGGTACGGAGGCGACGGCGGGTTTTTCCCGTGGGTTGAGGTAAAACAGCAGCAGGGTCAGGCAGAAAACGCCGGCACATACGGCTCCCATTTTCGCCAGCAGTTGCTTTACGTCTGTTCTGTCGGTAAACACGTCGAAGATGAAGGGCTGCATGTCCGTGGTCGGGGTCAGGCGGATGCCGGGCCCGAAAAAGGAAAGCTTGTCGTTTGCCTCCATGAACCGGAAGTACTCTGTATCGGCGGCTTCTCCGGGCAGATATTCCAGCTGGGTGGAATAGATAAACGTGAAATCCATGTCCGGGGCTACTTCCTGCTCCAGCACGTACTCGATGTGGTGCCGGGAATCGATCCAACGCCGGAAATAGGCGCGCTCGGCATCGGTGAGCGGTGTCTTTTTCACCACGATGAAGGTGTACCAGCCTGAGCGGTATTTCGACTTGCTCTCGTTGGTATTGTAAATGAAGAAGTGCTTTTCCGGTTCCTGCCAACCTCTATCCTGCAGGGCGGCCAGGCAGTTGTTCAACATCTTGAATATCGCGTAGCGGCATCGTTCGTTCACGTCTCTTTCCTCGAAGAGGATAAACCCGCCGTCGTTTAGATGTTCGAGGTAGCGATCGATTGCATCCCGGGTGTGAACGAAATCAGGCTCTCCGAAGTAACCGATGTTGTGAATCGTATAGGTGTTCATCAATGTTATCAGATCGTAGCGTTCGCGGGCGTGTTTGAGATAAGCCCGGGCATCGATCGTTTTGACCTCGACATCCTTGTAGGCCCGGCCGCTCAGCTCGTACAGCTCATTCCGCATCAGGTCGACGATCGCCGGATTGATCTCAACCGTGTCGATCAGGGAGGGGTCCTTCACCAGGAACTTGATGGATTTCACGATGCCCTGGGCCGAGGTGCCGATGATGAATACCTTGGGAGGCACGTCGAAGAGGGTGTATTGGGTCCCGTTCTCGTAGTACATGAAGGGTATTCTGGGATCATTGCGGAACTGATACAGTGGGGCGGTGTCTATCACGTCGTTGCTGTCACCGTTGAAACAGGTCCAGCAGATCGTGGAGCTCGAATTACCGTTGTCGGTTTCGTAGATCCGATCCGCGGGAGCCTGGTACACGGAAATGCGGGCGACCAGATTGTCCCGGCTGAACATGAGGGGCATGTCCCTCCTTCTGAAGGATGAGAAGTCTTTCTCCGGTACCGTCCCACCCCCTTTGGCAAACCTCTCCAAATCCAGGAAGTGCCACCGAAGGTTGGCAACCATCGTGCCCAGGGCTATCACCAGCAGAACCGAAAATGCGGAACGCAACAGCTTCCTTCGACCGTATTCGCTCGTGAAAACGAATCCGACGACGCAGAGAATGGCGATACACAGGAACAGGGCATTTTCCGTTTTCAAGAGGGGAATGGTTGCCACGGAGAAAAAGATCCCGCAGGTCGCACCGAACAAATCGTAGAAGTACATGTGGTTCGAGTTTTCGGCGCGCAGGAAGTAGGTGATGATGATGTTGCCCATCATGAAGGGAAAAATCATGAACGGTGACAGGTGGACGAAACGAGGTGCCCGGGTAATGTTCAGAAAGGCCAGAACCGCAGAGAGGATGAACAGCATGACGAGCAGGGGGAAGTTGATGGCCCTGATGCGGAATGCCAGATAAGTAACAAGCGATCCCAGGGCGAGTCCCAAGAGGGCGTAGGAGATGACCAGAGTAGCTTCCAGGTTGTCGTGGGTGAAGTGAAGAATGTGAAAAAAGGCCGTTTCGATGAAGAAGAAGGCGAATGCGGTAAAAAAAACCTGGACGCCCTGTCGACTGATCCTCTTCATAGCAGCACTCAGACTATATGATCGGAATCGCCTTTTCAAGTTGGCTCATAATTGAGATACACATTGACATATTGATGTGTTGGATCTATGCTTTGATGCATGAGAACCACGATTCGTATAAACGACGAGTTGCTCAAGAAAGCGAAGATCAGGGCCGCGAAAACCGATCGCAGTCTCACCGAGGTGATCGAGGACGCGCTGCGTAAAGAGATAGATCAGGTCGATGCCCGCATCGAACCTCAAAAAATACGCATTCCTACAGCCGGCGAAGGGGGAGTACAACCTGGTGTGGATCTTGACGATACCTCCTCGCTACTGGATAAGATGGAAGGTGTCTCTTGATTCTTCTCGATGCGAACGTACTGATCTACGCGTTCCGTCAGGATACCGACTCACATGCGCAGTACAGAGGATGGCTCGAAGAAGCTCTCGCAAAAGAAATGGCTGTCGGAATTTCGGAGATGGTGCTGTCTTCGGTGGTGCGTATCACCACCCACCCGAAGATATTCGTCAAACCGAGTACCCTGGATGAGGTTTTCCGATTCGTCGACTATCTCCGGTCTTTTTCAAGCGTGATCAGTGTCCTTCCCGGAAGGGCGCACTGGTCTATATTCCAGCGGCTGTGCAGGGCAGCCCAGGCCAAAGGAAATCTTGTAACAGACGCATACCTTGCAGCTCTGGCGATCGAGAAAGGCGCCGAATTGATCACCAGCGATCGGGATTTCTCCCGTTTTCCGGATCTCAAGTGGCGCTCTCCGGACTCCGCCTGAGCGCGGCGAGGTTTCCGCTACACCGGTGCCTCAGTACTCGTCCATGTCCCCGTAGTCCGGCGGAGCGGCCGGGGTCTTTTCCTTCTTGGGCAGGTCCGCGATGATGCACTCGGTGGTCAGCATCATGGCCGATACCGAGGCGGCGTTCTGCAGGGCCGTACGGGTGACCTTGACCGGATCGATGATGCCCGCCTGAACCATATCGGTCCAGACCATTTTCTCTGCATCGAAGCCGGTTCCAACCTTGGCCGTTTTCACCTTCTCGGCGGCAACCGCCTCGTCAAGCCCGGCGTTGCGGGCGATCTGGCGCAGCGGTTCCTGGAGGGCGCGCTTCACGATCCGGAAGCCCACCTTCTCGGATTCTTCGAGACCTGGCAGCTCCTCCTTGTCCAGGGCTTTGATCGCCTGGATGTAGGTGATCCCTCCGCCGGGTACTATTCCCTCCTCCACGGCGGCCCGGGTGGCGGACAGGGAGTCTTCCACGCGGTGCTTCTTCTCCTTCAGCTCCACCTCCGTCGGAGCGCCGACGTTGATGACCGCCACGCCGCCGGACAGCTTGGCCATGCGCTCCTGCAGCTTTTCCCGGTCGTAGTCCGAGGTGGTTTCCTCGATCTGCACCTTGATCTGGTTGATCCGGCCTTTGATGCCCTTCGCATCCCCCGCCCCCTCGACGATAGTGGTGTTTTCCTTGTCTACCCGAACGAGCCTGGCTTTTCCCAGTTGTGACAGCTCGGTGCTCTCCACCTTGAGCCCCAGCTCATCGGCGATGAGCTGGCCGCCGGTTATGACGGCAATGTCCTCCAGCATGGCCTTGCGCCGATCCCCGTAGCCCGGCGCCTTGACGGCGCAGGCTTTCAGCGTTCCCCGCAGGTGATTCACCACCAGCGTGGCCAGAGCCTCCCCTTCCACCTCCTCGGCGATGATCAGGATCGGTTTTCCGGTATTGGCCACCTTTTCGAGCAGGGGCAGCAGGTCCTTCATGGCCGAGAGCTTCTTGTCGTGGATGAAGATGTAGGGATTATCCAGCTCGCAGCGCAGAGCCTGGCGGTCGGTGACGAAGTAGGGGGACAGGTAGCCCCGATCGAACTCCATGCCTTCCACCACCTCCAGGCTGGTTTCCATGGACTTGGATTCCTCCACCGTGATGACCCCGTCCCGGCCGACCTTCTCCATGGCGTCGGCGATGAGGGTACCGATCTCCCGATCGTTTCCCGAGGAAACCGTAGCCACCTGGGCGATCTCTTCCCGCTCCTTCAGCTTCTTGGCCTGTTTCTTGATCTCCGCCACGGCCAATTCCACGGCTCTGGTAATGCCCCGCTTGATCAGCATCGGATCGTGCCCGGCGGCCACACTGCGCACCCCTTCGCGCATCATCGAGTAAGCCAGCACCGTGGCCGTGGTGGTTCCGTCACCGGCCACGTCGTTGGTCTTCTTGGCCACCTCCTTGATCAGCTGGGCGCCCATGTTCTCGAAGGCCTCCTTGAACTCCAGCTCCTTGGCTATGGTCACCCCGTCGTTGGTCACGACCGGGGCTCCCCATTTTTTGCCCAAAATCACGTTGCGCCCCTTGGGGCCTAGAGTGACCCGCACCGCCTCCGCTACGATCTGGATCCCCTTCATGAGGGCGCTGCGGGCGCTTTCCTCGTACTGCAGTTGTTTTGCCATCCTCTGTTCCTCCCTGATGACTCTATCGGGTGATTGTTGTTGCGTAGTGTTTTAGAGTGTCCGAGACAGGATAGTTTTCAGGATTCTTCTTCATCCATCCGCGTCCTTCACGGGCAGAACACCAATGAACCGAGAGAAATTTACATCATTCCCGGCACGCAGGCAACTGGATTCTTCAACCCCTTTTTTTCAATATAGCGGCCTTCATTTCCAACACGCGGGTTTTCTCCGGTTAGAGGACTTGCAGCTCGTAGGTGCGGTTTCCGACGCCGATCTTCTCGGCGTGCTCGAGCTGGATGGCCGGGTTCAGTCCCGGCTCGCTTTTCTGGACCAGACTCTCTCCATGGCGCCTGGCAGTAAGATCTAGAGTGGCCTGGTCGATCGCAACCGCGTCGGCGGAGGCTAAAATCCCGACGTCCGGCATGATCCGTTTCTGGCGGTCGCCCATGCAGTCGCATCCCTTGGTCATATCGATGAGAAAATTGAAAAAGTAGCAGTGTTGCCTCTTGTTCAGCAGAACTCCCAGGGCATGCTCGGCCACCCGCTTTTGCAGATCCGCCGATTCGACGCCCCAGTTGTAGCGAATCGCATCGTAGTTGCACAGGCTCAGACACTCGCCGCAGCCGATGCACTTCTCGCTGAGGATGAAGGCCTTCTCCTGCTTCTCGACGATGGCATCAGCCGGACACCACTGCATGCATTTCCTGCATAAGGTGCAGGCCCTGTGGTCAACGTAAGGCTTTACCGAGGAATGCTGGCGGAGTTTGCCCATTCGGCTGGACAGGCCCATGCCCAGGTTCTTCAGGGCAGCCCCAAGTCCCATTGCCATGTGTCCCGTGGGATGGGAGACGGCGATGAGGGCGTCAGCGAACACGATTTCCCGGGCGATGTTGACCTTCTGGAAGATGATCCCTGCGATGGGTACCTCGATTTCCGTATTTCCGGATAAACCATCGGCCATGATGAAAGGGGCGCCGGTTTTTTCGTAGGTAAAACCGTGATCGAAGGCCTGAATGATGTGATCCACGGCATTGGATCGCCGACCCCTGTACAGCGTGCTGGTTTCAGTCAGGAAGGGAAGAGCGTTGTTGCGCTTCACACAGGCGACGATGGGTTTGATGAGATCGGGAGAGACGTGGGTGTCGTTGTCGCGCTCGCCCACGTGGAGCTTGATCGCCACCTTGTGCTTGGGCTCGATGATCCGATCGAGCGCCGCAGCCTGTATCAGCTTTTCGGTGGCGGCCAGCCTCTCTTTTTGGCTGCTGTTGTCGGAAAGCTCGGCGAAAATAACTCTGCAACCGTCGATGGTACCACCTCCTGATTCGTACCTCGAGAATAGTACATCATCTTGATACGCTCAAGTGGAGGTCAGTACACCTCTTCCAGCACGTAAAAGAAATTCCGGTCCGTGCCGAAGACCATCCACCTGCCGGCGATCACAGGGGCGCTCAGCAGCGCTCCCTCCAGCTCAATCTCCCAGAGCAGGCGACCGTTTTTGGCGGCCAGACACACGAGGCGAGGTGGTTTCCCGCCGGGTATGCCGGCCTCATAGTCCTCATCCCCCTCCACGCCGAAGTACACCCGGTTGCCCGCGACCGTGGGAGCGCTGGAGGTGGGCCGGTCGAAGGAGCGGGTCCAGGCCAGGGCGCCGTTTCCCGCCTGGAAGGCACGCACCAACGTGTCCCCGCTGGTGTAGATGACCAGGTTCCGCCAGATGGCGGGAGCCAGGTAGTCGAGGAGTTTCATGTTCTCGCTGAACATCCTCTGAGAGTCGACCCGGAACATCTCCCCCCAATCAGACAGATCCGAGTATTCCCAGACCATCTGCCCCGTCTCCCGCTGGAAGGCGTAGTAGTTGAAATCCCAATATTCCCCGCGGTAGGTCGCCGTGGAGAAGTACAGCAGATTGCCTTTGAGGGCGGGGAAGGAGTACCAGATGGCCTGGAAGAGCGATGTGTCCAGGATCCACAGGTAGGCTCGATCGTTCAGATCGAAGGCGCCGAAGGCGTGAGGACGGGTAGGCGGCCCGGGGGCGAAGTACAGGACATCGTCGTACACCTGGAAGGTGTTGTAATGCCAGACCGGGTTGGGCAGGGTGAACAGCTGCTGCCCTTCGGGTGTGACGAAGTAGGCCGTGCCTCCGTCACTGGTGAAGATGATGAAGTTCTCGTAGCCGACGATCGACGACTGCACCGTGGAATCGGTCTGGAAGGACCAGACCTCCCTCCCGTCCTTCTGGGAAACGGCGTAGAGCTTGCCCACGTTGTTGCCGAAATAGACGTTCTCAGCATCGGCGAAGGGTATCGAGTTGATGGCGCCCCGGGTTTTGAAGACCCAGTTCATGTAGCCGCTCTCGATATCCAAGGCGTAGAAGTTCCCGTCGGTGGAACCGAAATAGATCGTGCCGTCCAATACCACCGGATTGTTGAAGGCGTAGGTCGGCTCGGCTTCCAGCTGCAGCTGGAGCTTCCACTTGGCGGCCAGGGGAGCGCGCAGGGTGTTGGCGGTGTAGCCCCGGCCCTGCTGCCCCCGGAACATCACCCAATCACTCCGATGCCGGCAGGCCGAAAGCGCCGGCAGAGTGGAGAGGGCGAGCAGAATCAGGACGCCGCTGCGGAGGAGCCGCTGCAGGCGGACCTGAGGGCGGGTCTTCAGGCGGGGCCGGTCCTGGAGGTGATGCTGCACGCGCGGCTGCAGCCGCGGCAAAGTGGATCTCACGAGTAGTACAACCCCTTCAGGCTGAAAGCACGCCGCAGAGCGGCGAACAAGCCGGGACGACGGCTCGACTCCAGGATCTCCCGGTAAGCAGCCCGCAGAGCCTTCCAGGCCTCGGTCCGCGCGCCGGGCTCCAGGTTCTCCCGGAAGCGCAGCATTGTGTAGATCTCGGCGAAACCCTGGAGCTCCGGATGATCCTCCGCATACTCCATGGGCGTGAGGAATGGCCGTTTCACCTCCCAGCCCCGCTCCGCCAGCTGGATGAGCAGGAGGGTGTAGAGGGCTTTGAGGGCGCGAAGATCCTCACGGCGGCTCACAGATCTCAGGTAGAGCTTGCGGGCGAATCGGAAGGTGTAGATCCCCACCAGGGTCAAGACCGTCAGAGCGAGCAGGAACTGCAGCGCCAGGAGCCAGGGAAAGCGGAAGCCCCGGCGCAGCTCCTCACCCTGGATCAGGGGAATGACAACGTTCATCGAGTTGGGATTGCGCCCCGGGGGTGGAGGAAGGGCGTAGGCGGTGGACTCGAAATCCACCCAGCCGAAGGAGGGGATGTAGACCTGGACCCAGGAGTGGCGCTGGGCGGTAGTCACCAGGTACAGATCGCCGAAAGGGAACTCCTGAAGCTCCGGGATCGCCTCCCGCAGCATGAACAGACCCCGCAGGTGGGCGAAGCTCTGCAGATCCCGGGAGGCGAGGTAACCGGTCACCACCCGGGCCGGGATCCCCGCCAGACGGAACAGGATCGCCGAAGTGTTGGAGAACTCGGTGCAGTCCCCCCGCCTCTGGTCTAAGAGAAATCGTTCCATCCTGGCCACAGTGGTGTTGTCATCGAAGCCGATGTCGTACTGGAAGGTGGAGAAGCTCTTCAGGATCGCCTCGATGCGCTGGAAGTAGCCGGTTTTGTCGCCAACGGCCTCCTCGAGATAGGAGAGGAAGCTCTGCCGATGCTCATCCGACAGGGGGATCCGGAGGAAAGGCTCGAGGCGGGTGCGCTCCTCCGCGCTCAGCCCGGGGACTGCCGCCCAATCTCGCGGTCCCGAACGGCTGAGCTGGGAGGTCGCGGTGTAGGAGTACTGGAAGGGATTGTACTCCCGCTTGAGCACGGTGGGTTCGATGGTCTGCGGCCGGAAGGGTAGGTAGCGCTCCGGCAGGGTGGAGAAATAGGTGATCTCGGTGCTCTGGCGCAGCTGCTCCTGAGGCTGGTCGAGGTTTTTCCAGGTTTCCAGGAAACGCAGGTAGCTCAGCTCGTTCAGCGGTTCGTCACGGGAGAACAGAAACCCCGCCTCGGGATCGAACTCTCCGAAATAGGCATCCGCCGCGTACACCGGTTCCATCGGGCTGGCCAGGACCATGACGGCGTACTGTTTGCTCTCCGCCCCCTGCTCCAGTCCCGCCTCGTTCCACTGGTCCGAAGGGATACCCTCCAGGGCGTTCTTCCCGGCGGCACCCGGCCTGCCCTCGGTGGGGTCTCCCTCCCCCCCCTGTTCGCCGAACATCTCCCACCAATCCTCCTCGGAGCGCAGGTTTCCCCCGGGCCAGCCCTCTCCCTGGTCATCCAGGGGCACGGGCTTGGGCTTGATGTCCCGTTCGATCCGGTTCAGGGCGATAGAATGGCTGACGAAGTCCGGAGGCAGGATGAAGCTCACGACCAGAAAGAGCGGAATCGCGATCAGGAGAAAGAGGATCACCTCACGGACGCCCCGCCTGCTGCCTCTTGAATGAAAGACGCTCAGGTACAGCACTATACCGTGCAGGAGAAAGGCCAGGGGAATGAGGATGAGGATGGCCTGGGTGATGCCGCTGGCCTGGCGGGCCAGCTCCTCGGATGCCCTGGAGAAGCTCAAGATACGATAGGCAACCACCCCCAGAACAAACGGTTCCAGGACGGCCACAGAGCGGCCCAACCCTTCGGTCTTGAATACCAGCGTGGTGAGAGCAAAGACAGCCACCGCGGCGAAGGCGTACAGCAGGGTGGACAGCTCGAATCCCGCCACGAAGAGGATGAACAATCCGATCGGGACAATCGCGGCCAAAAGCCAGGTGCGGATGCGAAAACGGGGCGGAGCGAGGTAGAAGGCAATGAACATCTCCGCCGGAACGAGCAGAAATACAAAGATCAAACCCACCCGATCGTAGGGCACCACGATGGCCGGGTGCAGGATCGGCAGGGAAAAGGTGATCAGATACAGGGCGAGTCGGGTAAAGAACAGAAAATGTCTCATCTACAGTACCCTCACGGATAACGGCTCTTCCTCCAGCTTCCCCGAGGCGGGGGAGGACACCCGGGGAGCTTTGAGTCCCGGTTCCCTGCGCAGGACCCAGGATCCGGGCAGACAGGCACAACCCCCTTGAAACAGAACCACTGTTGTTCCATCCCGCTTCTCCCCCTCCTCGGCCACACCCGTGCGGAAGATGTACTGCCGGGCTTGAGCCTGGGAGGAGAGAAAGGCGGGCAGTCCCCGGTCGAATGCCGTGGAAAAGATGAACAGCTCCTCCTCCGGGGAGGTTTGAAAGATCGGACCGGTGTCCCGCTGAAAGAAGATGCCCGGCAGCTCCCAACCGAAGCGCTCGATATCCTCATCGTTCTGTAGGAGCCAGCTGCCGCCGGCCGAAGTAACGCGAAACTGCATCTCCGGGTGCTCCTGCTTCATGATCCGGAGGAAGGCCATCAGCCAGCTCTTGATGATGTTCAGGTGAAGGATCGATTCCACGCTCTCACTTTCCCTGTCCCGGAAGTTGCGCAGTACCACCGGAAGGATCGTGGTTTTTTCCTGGGTGACCGGAGAGATGCGGGTGATCAGCTCATCCAGACGGCTGGAGACCTTCCAGTTGATGTCCCGGAAACGGTCCCCCGGCAGGTACTCCCGCATGTAGTACTTCTCCTCATCGGAGCTGCGTTTGCGGCTGGTCTCTTCGAAACCCACGGAGGGTTCCGGCACCGGTATGCTCCTCTGGGTGAAGGAGGCAGGCTGAACCGTGAGATTTCGGATCATCTGCTCCCCGAAGCGGGCGCGGCTCAACCCGAAGATGTCCCGTACGGCGAAGCGGGCCGTGCAGGCGAGCAGGCCGCAGAGGGGGAAGTAGAGTTCGATCGGGTGTCGCCCGCCTTCGGCGAAGGAGATTTCCCGCTGGATACGCAGGCTCGCCCTGCGACCGACCTTTAGTCTCCCCTTAAGGGCGAAATGAACCCGGAAGAAGGGCAGGGTCCGGAGTGTTTCGGTGATCAGAGCCTGGGTGAGACCGGGGCGGCGGGCGTACAGGGCGGCGGAGGAATCCCAATGCCAGTGTACCTGTAGCCGCCGGTAGAGGTTGGCCTGAAATCGGGCCGTCACGGCTAAAGCCGACAGCACCAGCAATGCCGCCAGGGCCAGCAGCACGCCGTAGGGGTTGTCCTGGGCCAGGCTCCGTCCCAACAGGTAAAGGGCCGCTGCCAGCAGCAGGGAGCCGGCCAGAGTGAAGGGGAAGTAGAAGGCAAAACTCTCCAACCAGCTTCGGATCGCCAACCGGATGGAAGGACTGCGGGTCGTGGCTGCGGGGTATTTCATGCGCTGACGGGAACTGTTTTGAGGATCTCCTCGAGAAGGGGTACGGATGACTGGGAAGCGTCCTGCATCACCAGACGATGGGAAACCGCGGGCAGAAAGATCTCCTTTACCAGATCGATGGTCACGTAGTCCTGTCCCCGAAGCAGGGCCACAGCCCGGGCCAATCGGGATACCTTGACGCCGGTGCGGGGGCTCGCCCCCATCAATACATCGGGGTGATGCCGGGTTTGGCGAACGCAGGCGACTATGTAGTCGACCACGTCGCTGTGTATGCTCACACCGTCAACCAGCCGCTGCCACTGGAGCATCTCCGAGGAGGTGATGACGGGTGCGAAACGGCTCCAGGCATCATCCCGGCCGTGCTGCTTGATGATGGAAGCCTCATCCCGGGAATCGGGGTAGCCCATGGACAGCTGCACCATGAAGCGATCCAGTTGGGGTGCCGGCAGGGGAAACAGATGCACTCCCTTCAAGTTCATCGTGGAGATTATGAAAAACGGGTCCGGCAGCTCGTAGGTCTTGCTCTCCACGGTCACGGTCTGCTCCTCCATGGCCTGAAAGAACGACCCTTGCGTCTTGGGGGTGAGCAGATTGATTTCGTCACAGAGCACATAGTGGGCGAAGATCGGACCGGGGATGAAGGTCAGTCGGCTGGAGCTGCCGAGAAAGCGGCTGAAGCCGAGTATGTCCTGGGGCAGCAGATCCACGGTACACTGGATGCGGCTGAAGTGCTTGATCCCGCGGCTGTCCCCGGCGTCGGGCGAGGTCTCATCCTCCACCCAGCGGATCGATCCGGCCAGGGCGCGGGCCAGGGAGGTCTTGCCGACCCCGTGGGTGTCGGCCAGCATCACATGGCCGCCGGCGATCTGGGCGGCGATGATGTACTCCAGCTTGCGGGTATCGATATAGATCACGGATTTGATGTTGTCGATCAGGCGAGCAACGCCCTGGCGAACCGCCAGAGCCTGTTCGGCTTCCGATCTAGGCAAAACCGAAGCTTTATCGGCGGTACTCTTCATGTAGCATTGAACATAGGAAAATTGACGTTTAAAGTCAACATATGAGCCAGATGGCGCGGCAGGCGATGCTGCCCTTTGACCTCGACCACCCCTATCTCAGGAAGCAGCTGATCGCCTACATCGGCAACAAGCGCAGCCTTCAGCCTCTGCTTTACCAGGTGTTCAGCCGGCTTCTAGGCGGTGGCGGGTGTTGTGGCGGGACGGCGCACGGAGCGATTGAAAACCGCGGCGTAGCTGAGACCCGTGGCGCTGAGCACGCTCCGGTGTTCCTCGACCCCTTCGCCGGATCGGGAAGCGTGAGCCGGCTGGCCCGCTACCTGGGCTGCCGCGTGCTTGCCAACGATTGGGAGTACTACGCCTACGTGCTGAACTACGCCCACCTGTGTGTTGGGGAAAGCGAGGCCCGGGGATTGTTCCGTGCCCACGGAGGTCCGGAGGCTATCCTGGATGAGCTCAACGCCCTTCCCGAACCGCCGCAGGGCGAGCGCTATATCTCCAGATACTACGCACCGCGGTGCACCGAAGCGGCCGACTACCGCAGGGAGCGGCTGTTCTACACCAGGGAGAACGCGCTGATCATCGACGCGGTACGCAGCCGCCTGGAGAAACTGTATCCGGGAGCGGTCGCGGAGCGGCGCCCGGTAGTCGGGCCCGATTCCGGAGGTGAATCTTCCACGAAGGAAAAGATGCTCCTCCTATCCTCTCTGCTGTACCAGTGCGCCACCCATACCAACACCTCCGGGGTGTTCAAGGCCTGCCACAAGGGCTTCGGGGGGCACGGCCGGGATGCCCTGGGAAGGATCATGAGTCCCATCCGCCTGCAGATGCCGGTGCTGATCGACGGTGCGGGGGATGCCGAGGTGGGCTGCCAGGATGCCGTGGATTTCGTAGCTTCCCGGCCGGCGGACCTGTGCTACCTCGATCCACCTTACAACCAGCACCAGTACGGATCCAACTATCATCTGCTCAACACCATCGCCCTGTGGGATAAGCCGGAGGTGGACAACGAGCTGAGGGAGGACGGCAGGCTCAAATACAAGGCGGGCATCCGCCGGGACTGGATCAGGACCCGCTCGGAGTACTGCTACCGCAGCAGCGCCGCGCTGGCTCTTCGCCGGCTTTTAGAGGCGATCGACGCCCGCCGCGTCGTGTTGAGCTACAACACGGAGGGGATCATACCCTTCGACGAGCTGGTGGAGCTGATGAGCTCTCAGGGACGGGTCGAGCTGTTCGGCAACGAGTACGTAACGTACCGTGGGGGAAAGCAGAGCATCACACGGCGGGTACACAACCTGGAGTTCGTGCTGATTCTGGATCGAAGCGCCCCGGCATCTGCGGCGGATCGCCGGCGCCTGCAGCGGGCTGTAGCGGCCAGCAGGCTGGCCGTGTTGATGAAGCGCTCTTTCCATCCCGACAAGGTGCGGCAGCTGTTCTCCATTGCACCTGACTGCCGCGATTCGTTTCCGGTTCACCTGGACGGGAAGATCGTGCACCTGCTCATGCCCCATCTTTACCGCTTCGCTCCGGAGGCCGGCGCGATCGTCGAGGCAATCGCTGCGGGCGATGCCGCCGGGGACCTGCGGCTGCCGATCCTGCAGCAGCTGCTCGAGAAGCTCGGGGCCTGTGAGGTGACGGACCGCCGGGAGGAGATCCAGGTACTGCTGGAGATCCTGCAGACGCCTTCAGCGTGCCAGCGGACCCGTGACGGAGAGGCGCTCCAGAAGCGCATCCTGTGGCTGCTGCGCAAGTTCGCCCACCGCAAGTACCGCGAGGCTTTCGAGCAGACGCTGGGTGAGCTGCGTGTTTTGAGCCGGCGGGATCCGGAGCGCTTCGCTGCGCTGAACCGGGGGCTGGAGGAGGTCGAGGAATTGGCCCGTGCACGTTTTACCGGGTAGCTCTTTGAGAAATCCGGTGGATCCTGTATGATGAGCTACTATGAGTCAAGCAGTATCGATAAAGATCCAGAATCAGCGTTTCGCCGCCGAGCTGAACGATACGCCGGCGGCGCAACAACTGCTCGAGGCGCTTCCCCTGAAGCTGCGCATGTCCCGCTGGGGGGAAGAGTACTACGGGGACTGCGGGTTGACGATAGAGCTGGACGAGAGCGCCCGGGAGGTGATGGAGGTCGGGGAGATCGCCTACTGGCCTCCGGGAAGCGCCCTCTGCTTCTTCTTCGGTCCGACCCCGGCCAGTACGGATGAGCGGCCTCGGGCCGCCTCCGCGGCGGCACCCCTGGGGAAGTTAACCGGCAGCGCGGAGGCCATGAAGAGCTTCGGACCCGGCATCGAAGCGGAGATCGCCCGGGGCTGAGCCAATCTTTTCCTGGTACTTGCGGCGGATCATTTCTGCGAAGAGCGGGGTTTGCTCCCCCAAAATGAACAAGCCAACCCCGCTTCGATTATTACAGTGCTTTTCGAAGAATCGCCAGAAGGTCCTCTTTTTCTGCTTTTGCAGGATCTATGCCCAAATTGTAGTCCATATACCGCAAGGTTCCCTCGGCTATAGC
>Ga0315554_1000812_pt1 | contig 18428 bp, 14 predicted proteins | sample SalMarSW160370MG_FD_202114 | JGI IMG/M metagenome (GOLD analysis project Ga0315554, IMG submission 202114) | Salt marsh sediment microbial communities from the Plum Island Ecosystem LTER, Massachusetts, United States - Salt Marsh Sediment SW1603-70 ... | reverse complement strand
CTACATGGATGTCTCGACGGCGTTCGATTGGTTCACGCGCGGCGGGTGGCTGAACCGCTCTTTGTTCCGCTACGCGCTCCGCTACAATTTCACCGGCTCGATCTCGGCGAACGTGACGAGCTTGCATACCGGCGAGTCGATGGACCCGGGCCGCACGGAGCAGAGAGATTACAACATTCAGGTCAATCACAATCAACAAATCGATCCGACAACCCGTCTGGACGTGAACTTCACCTTTGCCTCCGGCAGCTACTTCCGGAACGTGAGCTCGAACCTTGACGAGATCCTGAAACAGAATATCGTCTCGAACGCCACAGTGTCGAAGACATGGGAAAAGAGCAACCGGAACCTGACTGTCAACGTGTACAGGGATCAGAATCTGGTGACCAACGATGTGGAGGAGCGGCTGCCGTCGATCTCGTTCAGCCAGGGCCAGTTCTTTCCCTTCCGGCGGTCGTCGAAATCACGGGGCGCTTCAGTCCAGCCGGCTGATCTGAACTGGTACGAGCTCATCGGGGTGAGCTACGGTGGCCAGGGTCAATTCAACCGGTCGATCAACTACACCACCATCAAGAGTCTGGTCGACCCGTCGCAGGACAGCGTGCGGACGAAAAATACGAGTGAGCATGCGGGGATCAATCATCAACTCTCGATCACGGCGTCCCCGAAAGCGGGCCATTTTTCCATTGCGCCGTCTCTCAGCTACAACGAGAAATGGTATACGAAGAGCATCGAGGCAGACAGCACCGGGACTCACGACGTGAACGGTTTTCGCGCCGTGAGAACCTTCTCGGCGGGTGTTTCCGCGTCGACACGGTTCTTCGGAATCTTTCAGCCTCAGATCTTCGGCATTACCGGCATCCGGCATACGGTGACGCCGAGCCTGTCGCTCGGCTATCAACCCGACTTTTCCGATCCTCGATTCGGTTACTACGGGACGTACGTCGACAAGAACGGCCGGACGGTCAAATACAGCAAGTTTGCACAAGAGATTTATGGCGGCGCCCCGAGCGGGCGGCAGGCGAACCTCGGCCTGAGCGTTGGAAACCTATTTGAGATGAAGTACCGATCGACCGACACGTCGCAACAGGAACAGAAGATCCAGCTGATGAACATCGGCGCCAACATCTCATACAACCTTGCCGCGGACAGCCTGAGGCTTTCGCCGCTAAGCCTCACGTACCGTACCGATATAGCGAAGATCCTGAGTCTGAGTGCGTCAACGACCCACAATTTCTATGTCTTCGATTCGAATGCCGGGGCGCGCGTGAACAAGTTCCTCTGGTCCAACAAGCGATATCTTCCCGACCTGACAAGCGTCTCCTTCACGCTCTCGACGACGCTGAGCGGGAAGAAAAAAGAGCGGCCGTCAACTGGAGAAGTTCCGGAGGAGGTCCAGAGGGAACAGGAGCGCGCGCAAGGCGAAATCGGGCAAGCGGCGGAGATGCGAACGTACACGGGTCTCTTCGGGGAGGAGACGCCGGATTTCAGCATCCCCTGGAACCTGTCGCTGGGCTATACGTTCTCACAAAGTCAATCCAACCCGAGGCAAAAGGTTCGGAGCGCTTCCTTGAATGCGAACCTTTCCTTCAATCTCACGGAGAAATGGCGGTTTTCGGGGAGCGGGAGCTACGATTTCACACGGAAGGAGTTCGCTGCGCCGAGCATCAACATCTACCGCGACCTGCACTGCTGGGAGATGTCCTTCACCTGGTTTCCGATCGGCTTCTACCGCGGGTACAGACTGGAGCTGCGCATTAAGGCACCGCAACTGCAGGATCTGAAGGTGACGAAACAGGGGAGCGCGAGGGGAACGTATTATTAGGATTGGGCGATCGGGTCAGCCGACCATCGGGTCATTGAGTTACAATCACCCGATGACCCGGGCACCAGATGGCTCGATCTCTTACGCCGATTTTCTTTCCTCGTACAGGTAGATCGGCTCTTTCGATCGCATGATCGTATCCTTCGTGACGATGCACTTGGACACGTTCTGACGAGAGGGAAGCTGATACATGATGTCGAGCATGACCTCTTCGATGATCGACCGGAGTGCGCGAGCGCCCGTTCCACGCTCAATCGCCTTTGTGACGACCGCCTGAAGCGCTGAGTCTTCAATCTCCAGCTCCACGCCCTCCATCATAAACAGCTTCTTGTACTGCTTCACGAGCGCATTGCGAGGCTCCGTCAGGATGTTCAGGAGGGCGGTCTCGTTCAGCGAGTGAAGGGTCGCAACGACGGGCAATCGACCCACAAATTCCGGGATCAGCCCATACTTCAGAAGATCGTCGGGTTCAACCTGGGCGAGGTATGCGTCGGACGATCTGTGCTTCTTTCCCTTCACGTCGGCCCCGAAGCCGACTGGGTTCTGACTGACGCGGCGCTCGATAATCCTATCGAGCCCCTCGAACGCCCCGCCGCAGATGAACAGGATGTTCTTCGTATTGATGTTGATCAGGCTCTGCTCGGGGTGCTTACGCCCGCCCTTTGGCGGGACACCTGCGATCGTACCCTCGAGTATTTTCAGAAGTGCTTGCTGCACGCCTTCGCCGGAGACATCGCGCGTGATCGACGCGCTGTCGCTCTTGCGCGTGATCTTGTCGATCTCATCGACGTAGACGATTCCGCGCTCCGCCTTTTCGATGTTGTACTCCGCATTCTGCAGAAGATAAACGAGGATAGTCTCGACATCGTCACCGACGTAGCCGGCTTCGGTCAGGGTTGTCGCGTCCGCGATCGCAAAGGGGACATCGAGGATACGCGCCAGCGTCTGGGCGAGAAGGGTTTTACCGGTCCCGGTGGGTCCGATCAAGAGGATGTTGCTCTTCTCGATCTCGACTTCATCGAGGTTGTGAAGGTTGTCGTTGGAATCGATACGCTTGTAGTGGTTGTAGACAGCGACGGCGAGCGTTCGTTTCGCGTGCTCCTGGCCGATGACGAACTCATCGAGAGCTTTCTTGATTTCGACCGGCGCCAGCGCGCCGCGAGTCGTCTGCCTCTTCGCCGTGACCGCTGCCATATTGCTGCGGATGATATCGACGGAGCTGGAGACGCAGAGGTCGCAAATGTAAACATCCGGACCGGCAATGATGCTGCTGACCTCTTCCGATGAACGGCCGCAGAAGGAGCAGGTGATCTTGTCGCCTTGTTTTGGCTTCTGGCTCATAGATTACTCGCTGAAATGTCCGGCATCTGTTATCCGAAACGAGTCCTCGCTACTTCTCCTTCTTCGGTTCTGCCGTCCGCCTGACGAGAATGTTGTCGATCAGGCCGTAGTTCTTGGCTTCATCCGATGACATATAGTAATCGCGGTCCGTATCGCGCTCGACCTGGTCGACCGCCTTGCCGCTGTGGTTCGCAATGATCTCGTTAATGCGTTTTTTCGTCTTGAGGATCTCCTCGGCTTGGATCCTGATGTCGGATGCTGCACCCTGAACGCCACCCCATGGCTGGTGGACCATCACGCGTGCGTTCGGCAGTGCCGTTCGTTTTCCCTTTGCTCCGCCGGTCAGCAGCACGGCGGCCATGCTTGCCGCCATGCCGATACAGATCGTCGAAACGTCAGGGCGAATGTACTGCATCGTATCATAAATCGCAAGGCCGGCAGTCACGCTCCCGCCCGGACTGTTGATGTAGAGGTGGATGTCCTTATCCGGATCCTCCGATTCGAGAAACAGCAGCTGCGCAATGACGAGACTGGCGATGGTATCATCGATCGGCGTTCCGATGAAGACGATGCGTTCCTTCAGGAGCCGCGAATAGATGTCGTACGCCCGCTCTCCGCGGCCTGTTTGTTCGACGACGATCGGGACGAGTTGATTGTAGATCTCGGGGGGTCGGGGGCTCATGCTCTGCATTATCCTTTCACCAGTTTGTTCGACAGGGTGGTATCCTGAATTTCCTTCACTTTGGTGCTGCCGATCAAGAGGTCCATCAGCTTATCGCTGAGGAGCCGATCTTTGACCTGCTCTGAAGATTTATAGTACGCGATTAATCGCTCCTTATCAATTCCGATCTTCGGAGCCTCCCGCTCAGCGAGCGCTTCCAGCGCGTGGTCATCTACCGTTAGATTCTCGGCTTTGATAATCTCTTCCCTCAATAAGGCCCACTTGGCTTGGAAGATGGCGTAGGCCCGGTTTTCCTCGGAGAATTTCTTGGAGTCAAAATCATCGGGCAGCTGCTTCTTGGGATACTGGTTCTTGATCTCCTCGAGCAGGCCGTCGAGCACACTCTTGATCAGGGATTCGGGGACTTGAAACTCATGGAGTCGAATGATCTCGCTGACCATCGCGTTGACAAGGTTGCGTCGATTCTTCTCCTTCCAATATGATTCCAGATCCTCCCGAACGCTCTTCCTGAAAGCCTCCACGGAGGTGATCTTGTCCTTGGTGACCTTCTTGACGAACTCGTCGCTCAGCTCCGGCACGATCACCCTCTCGACCTTGGTCACCTTGACCTTCAGGTTGACCTGATGGGTGTGGTCGTCATGTTGATGCTCGAATTTGATGTAGTGCTCGTTCCCTTTCTCTGTTGCCTTCAGCGTATCCTTGAAGGGCTGCTCGAGCTGAGGGTCGGCGAGATAAAACCTGACGTTGTCCGACTTCTTGCCGATGATGGCCAGGCCCGCGTCATCGAGCTCCTGAATCTCCGTGGAGACTATATGCTCTTCATTCGTCACTTGCCCCGCCTCTTCGGTCGTGCTGTTGATCTTCCGAAGCCGCAGCAGCTCAGCCTCAAGCTCTTCGTCGGTCGCGTTGTGGACGACCGTGTCCACCGACAAGCCTTTGTACTTTTTCAGCTGAATGGCGGGCCGGACATCGTACTGAATCTTGCACCGCAGGTGTTCTCCACGCTTGTAGTCGAGATCAACGAGCGTCGGGTCGCCGATCGGTTTCAATTCCTTTTCTTTGACGATCTGGCGATAGAGCTCGGCGGCGATCGTCTCGAGGGATTCGTACTCGATTGCTTCACCGTAGAGCTTCTTGATCAGCTCCAGTGGAGCGTGGCCCTTTCTGAATCCTTTGATCTCGGCTTTCGGGCGATACTCCTTGTACGCCTTTTCAAAATGAGGCTGAAGGTCGCCGGGGGTCGCTTGGATTTCTACTTCTCGTGATACTTCAGTTAGCGTAGTAATGTTGACGTCCACAATCTTGCTCCTTCACACTGGGAAAGAATAATTGGTGATAACCGTTCAGCGGAGGGGAAACGATCGGTGAGCTGAACCGAGTGGGCAAGGAGCAAACCTCCCACGCCCGCCCGTCACCAGCGGGCGGGGTTTTCCCCGTCCCGCAAACGCTTCGTGGGCACGGAGGGACTTGAACCCCCACGGGTTTCCCCACTAGCTCCTAAGGCTAGCGCGTCTGCCAGTTCCGCCACGTGCCCGATGGAACCCTCTCTCGAGACAACAAAAAAAATCCTCAACCCATGTGAGGATTTTGGCTGCCACAGTTCTCTCAGGCAAGCTGAGCGCCTTCCTAATATAGGGAGAATTGAGGTAAAACAAAAGAAGCCTTACCGGCCCTCTTTTTGCAGCTCGTTCAGTTTTTCGAGACAATCGACCGCTTCCTGCCGCATAGGGTCGATATTGATGGCCTGGTTAAAGCAGTCACGGGCTTTCTGATAGTCCTTTGCCATCTGGTGGGCGATGCCGAGCTGAATGTTCGTTTCATAACTGGCCGGGTTCAGGCTGAGCGCCCGCTCGAAGTCTTTGATGGCGGAGGGGAGATTTCCGTCGTCCATGGAAGCGATGCCGAGGTCAAAATTCGTCTCCCAGTAATCGTTGCCGTGGTTCAGCGCGTGCGTCAGAACCTCGATCATCAGCTTATAATTTCCATCCTTCTGACAAAGGTTGGCGGCTTCCCGGTACGCGCTCAGGTACAGCGAGTCGAGCTGATATGCGCGCTCGAAAAATGTCATGGCTCGAATGGAATCGCCGGACCGGACGAAGAATTTCCCCAATGCAAAAGCCGGGTAGGCCAGATCGGGTGCAATCCTCGCGGCTTCACGGTAGCGATCCAAAGCAAGACTGGTGTTGCCCGACTGCTCGGCAGCGGTCGCCTCGTCAATGGTCTTCATCACTATGGAAGGCCAGCCTCGTTGGCGAAGCTTGATCAATATCCTCATTCGGTCGAACCGTGCCGAGAGTTCAGGGACGTAACAGGTCCGGAATATCCGAAAGATATCTTTGAGCGCGCCAGAAAAATTCCCCGCGTAATACTCATTCACCACCTCGAGCATGGAGCCGAACGGAAGCGGGAAGGATGCGGAGTCCCTTTGCAGGTTGTTCAGAAACTCGGGGGGCAGCAAAGGAGCGTTTTGTTGCCGGCGCTCGCTGCATTGCCGGATGAACGTATCGAACGACTCCGTCAGATCGTATTTTTCAAGCCGCGCCCGGATCTCAAGGGGGATCACCGTCTTCAGGGTGGAGGCCGTCGTGTCTGCAAAATCGAGGGATGAAAGCGCGTACGCGAGCGATTCGACTATATATTGATAAAGGTAACCGTTCCTTCCGGTAGCACTCCCATCCATGATCCACCGGACGTTCTGATCGTCAAGAGCAACTTGCAGAGAATCTCGCAGCGCCCCGAGTTGAGAAAGAACTCTGTTCGTCTGGTCGATGACGATCTTGATCGACTGATCTGCGGGCCTCGCCCCCGAGGCGGGATCCGGCAGCGAATCGACAATGAATTGGAACGCCGGTTTACTTTGGTCAATCTGTGAGATCTTTGCCTTCAGGCTTATCGTGTCTTCTGCGAGGGCGGAAAGAACCGAGGTCTCGACATCGGTGCCGTACTGTTCGAAGGCATGCGTCCTCTGCTCGACGAGATCGGGGTACCGAGGAAAGATCTGAAGGGAATCATTCTTCAGCGCGCGCTCATAGATGGCAATGGCTTCACGGTATTGCTTCGCTTCGACCGCCTTCTCTCCGCTCGTGAACGCCGCCACAAGTGTTGAATGCGCCGGCCAGAATTGAGGCGGGACCGTAAAATCCGCCTGGATTGTCTCTCCGTTTAGCTGAAACCGTACGAGAAAAGGCCCATGGAGTTTCAGATCTTTCGAAAACCCGACCAGGGCCGATGTAATCCCACTGTCACTGACAATCTCCCCCGTCCAGGCTATTGACAATTTCTGTCCGTTCTGGTCCAGGGTGAGCTTCGGGAGCTCATCGTTCAGATAGTCGGCATCGAGTTTCCAATCACCGACCGGACGAATGATGAAATAGATGTACGGACCGGCGTTGACGTTCTCACTCGTCAGCGGCATCGACCGGGTTTCATTGGATAACTCGATTCTCGCGAACCGTTCCGCGCGTAAGCCGAAAAGCTTTGACTCCCGAACCTTCAGTTGGACGAATGGGACCTGTGCGGACAGGAGCGAGGAGGAGAGCAACACAGCGAGAACGGGAGACAGAAGCTTCGCGATGAACGACTTCATGCTGGTCAGCGACACAGGGGCAAATGAGGAGCCGGTTGGTCCGAAATCGACGCCGAGAATATAGAGAAAGGATGAGCGAGAAGCAATGAACGCGATTTCTTGACATTCACAGGAAAAATGTCGAACATCGACCATTGAACTGGCACCGACGCCCGGCCGGAGGTTCCCGACCTCCCAGGCGTGCTTAGAAGCGCACGTCGAGCAGGAGAAAGATCTGCCCCGTGTGTGACCCGAATCCAGTCAACCTTGGAAAAAGGATTTGACCACCTTTCCGATTCCTCATCTACGGGAGAAGAGTACCATGGTTCGCTCGATTGCCGCTGCGGTGATTACCCTGTGGGCGCTCGCCCTCACTCAAGAGAAGCCCAATGTGAGCTTTGAATGGGCTTTTGGGGTGCTGTCAGGTTCTGGTGCTGGCTCGAAACTCGTCGCGATTACGCGCGATACCGCTCTTACATCCGGGGATGAGCTGAAGATGATGGTGAAGCTGAACGAGGAGTGCTTTGTCTACGTGATCCATGAGGCCCCCGGCGGCGAGATCTCTCTCAAGTTTCCGTACGATTTCAATCAGTTCACGACAGATTACAAGATCGGCAAGAACTACTATGTCCCCAAGGGCCGACCGTGGTTCAAACTGGACGCTCATACCGGGCGGGAAACTTTTTATCTGCTTGCTTCCACGGATCGGTTGCTTGATCTGGAGACTCTTCTGGGAAAGTACAAGGAGGCGGAGGCTTCAGAGAAACCTTCTGTCGCAAAAGAGATCATCTCTGAAATTCGCAACGTACGGAAGCACTATAAAACCTTCACAACCTTCGCCGAGCGCCCGATTTCGATTGGAGGGAACGTGCGCAACGTGACGAAGGATGAGGCCGCCGGGCGTCCTGACCTAGCACGCATCGCGTCGGAGATATCCGCCAACAACTTCTACGGTAAGACCTTCACCATTGAGCACAAGTAGCAAGCGAACGACATCTGCCACGTTCATCCTGATCGTGGCCTCTTTCCTTGCCATCCACTTGCTCTTTTGGCTCCTGCCGAACGTGTTCGAGCCGTGGAACGCTCAAACGGTCGACCAACTCTTTTCGCTGAGATCGAAGTCCGATTCGTTCCGCCCTCGTTACGACAGCACGATCGTCCATATCGACATCTCGGATCGGACGTTTGAGCTGCTCGAAAACTCGTATTTGAACCGGTTCCAGTATGCCGAGGTTGTTCAAAACCTCGCAGACATGGGTACCGCACTCCAGCTCTGGGATTTCATCCTACCCGCGAAAATGAACCTGCAGGAGGATAGCGCTCTCGTTCTGGCGACCGCCAATGCGCGTAATGCCTACTTCGGGCTTGCGTTCAGAATTGGCGATGGTTGGCGGTCGAGGTTCAGAGCCTCCAGCACGACGGCCAATCGATACCTTGAGATGACGATGTGGAATGTACACGCGGAGGGCGATCCTAGTCATCTCCATCAAGCCCAAGGTGCCTTGATTACCTTCCCGGCGCTCGCCGCAGCGTCGCAGGGTCTCGGGTTCCTGAACTTGCCCTTCGACCGCGACGGTGTGTACCGACGCATGCCCTTGCTCGTTCGATATCGAGAGGCCTACTATCCGAGCTTGGTATTGCGCGCCGCCTGCGACTACTTGGGGGTGACCCCGGATCGTGTCGTGCTGGAGCCCGGCACGAGTATTACCCTCAAGGGTGCACGGAGACCCGGGGGACAACAGCGTGACATCATCATCCCGATCGACCGCTCGGCGAACATGCTTGTGAACTATGTCGGCCCGCTCGCCCGCGAGGACAGTGTGCTCTCAATGCTGCACGCCAATTTTGCAGACATCCTCCGGGCATCAGACGATCGTATGGAATTGGACATCTGGAGGGAGCGGCTCACCGGAAAGATTGCCGTAGTTTCAGAGGTTCGAACGGGCGCGGCAGACGTCGGTCCCATCCCGGGAGATAATGACTTTCCCCTCAGTGGCGTACATTCCAATGCCATCAATACGATCCTCACAGAAAACTTTCTAAGGCAAGCGGACGGCCTTGAGATGTTTCTGGTGGAACTGGCCGTTCTAGTTGTCCTCGTTCTCCTTGCCCTCCGATTGTCATCGAGAATTTTCTCCCTCGGCGCTCTTGGCCTGATCGTTCTCTATTTCGCCGTTGCCACATTGATGTTCCTCTTCTCAAACTACATGCTGAACGTTCTCCGTCCCATTCTGGAGATCGGCCTGGGAGCCTTTGCGGTTATTGCTTACCGCTACGTCAACGAGCAGAAGCAGAAGGAGGTGCTGCGGCGATCGTTCGAGGCGTACTTCCCTCCGACAGTGGTGCGGAAGATCATGGTGAACCCGTCACTCGTGACGGCGGCGGGCCAGAAGAAGGAGCTGACAATCCTTTTCAGCGACATCAAGAGCTTTACGACTTACTCATCGACCCTATCACCGGATGAGATACAGAGATTACTGAACGAATATTTCGAAGCGATGGTCGAGATCGTCTTCAAGTATGAAGGGACGGTCGACAAATTTATCGGAGATGGGTTGATGGTGTTTTTCGGCGATCCGGAGCCGCAGCCCGATCACGCCGTTCGTTGCGTCAAGGCAGCGATCGAGATGCAGCGGAAATGTCGCGAGCTGAAAGAGCGCTGGGTGCGTGAGGGGAAGTTCCCCTTGATGGTTCGCATCGGTATCAACACTGGTTCTGTCGTCGTCGGTAATATGGGATCGGAGCGGCGTCTCTCCTACACGGTGCTCGGGGCGGATGTCAACCTTGCGCAGCGGCTTGAGGCGAATGCCCCCGTTGAAGGGATCCTCATCTCCCAACGGACGTACGAGCTGGTGAGAGACCACGTGCCAACCCGGGCGCTTGACCCGATCAAAGTCAAAGGCCTCGATGAGGCGGTTCGGGTGTACGGGGTGCTGGTTGAGGGGTAAAAGTCCTTCTGGCGGGGTTAGGGAACGTGCCTCCCCGGCGAGGCGCGGGCGAGGATGTGACTGCCGACGGGTTTGACGAGGCAGGTGGAAGACGAAAGAGCCTTGCAACTCTCGAGGAACCTTGTTATCATTGAGTGGAACCGTGGTCGCTCACGAGAAATTTTGGCCGAGACCTATTGTCATGAAAAGGTCCTTATCTGTCCTTCTTGTGTTGCTTGTCTATTCGAGCCTCTTTGCGCAGCTTGACGAGGCTTCCGTCGGCCTGGCGACTGCAACGAGCGGTGCGGGCGGTGAAACAGGGAGGACGAGCCGAGGGAGCGCTTGGAGCAGATCGAGTTTCACCAGCATGATCGCCTACGGGAGCTTTGCTTTGAGCAGCGAGGACCGATTCGGGCCGATGATCATCCTGCAATACACCCCCAATCGCTACTGGCGGCCGACGATCGACCTCATAGGCGGAGTGCTCATTCGCGCAGGCAAATCGGGCCCAACCGATGAGCGTGACTATGTTCCTCTCGCAAGCCAGTTTGCTTCAGCATACTCGCCGTTCTCGGATTACTACAACGATGGGTACTACCAGAGGCCCCGCTTCAGCATCGGTCTCGCGTTCCTAGGAGCGGACATGACATACTATCTGGCCGAAGGGCAAGTGCGGCCGTATGTCGGGGTCGGCGCGTCGTTCGCCTTCTGGTCATATCTCAATCGCTTCAGCGGCGCGCTTGCGCCGAGCGCCAAAGGTGGACTGGATGTGCGGATCAGTAACTCCTTCTCAGGATTCGCGGAGTTGAGGCGCATGCTCGGCGTGGCCAACTTCGTCGGGCCAAACACGCCGAAGTTCGACGGCCTTACGGCTGTGGCAATCGGCATCTCGTTCGTGCCCCGGTTGCGCTAGGATGGGTTCCATCGCCAGGGCTCGCTTTGATTCTCTTTCCCCCCTTGCCTCCAAGAGTCACCTGTGAATCCTCTTCCCGATCCCCTTCCGGCAAGGACCCGAGGGCCGCTCCTTTGACATCTGAACCTCTTCCCGTATATTTGCATCGCACCGGATTCGCACATCAACGATGAATCCTCTGAAAGAAGCATTACGCATCGTCGCTCTTCTCGGCCTCATCTTGCTGGTCGGCGTGCTCGGCTATCATCTCATCGAAGGATGGCCAATCTTTGATGCCCTGTATATGACGGTCATTACGCTCGCGACGGTCGGCTACGGTGAGACGCATCCCCTCTCGACAGCAGGCCGTGCGTTTACCCTGCTGCTGATCCTGGGAGGGATGGGCATCATCTTGTACGGCATCACGGAGCTCACGACGTTCATCGTTGAAGGTGAGATGAGCGGTATCTTAAGGAGACGCCGAATGCACCGAACGATCAACAAGCTATCGAAACACTACATCATCTGTGGATGGGGTAACACGGGGTATTACGTTCTCGAAGAGTTGTTCCGAACGCGCCGGCCCGCGGTTGTCGTGGAGAAGGATCTCGCGAAAGTGAACAAGCTCGCAGAGAAAGGCATCTTCGTCGTCGAGGGGGATGCGACGAGTGACGCTTCGCTTGTTTCAGCCGGGATCAAGCGCGCGGAAGGGTTGATCACGACGCTGCCGACCGACAGGGACAATCTGTTCGTGGTTATCACGGCGAGAGGCCTGAATCCCACGCTGCGCATCATCGCGAAAATCGATGAGGTCTCGTCACGAGACAAATTTCTGCGGAGCGGTGCGAGCGCGGCCATTTCCTCGGACTTCATCGGCGGATTGAGGATGGTCTCCGAGATGGTGCGCCCCGAGACCACCAATTTCCTTGATACGATGCTCCGTGAGAGCTCGGCACTCCGCGTGGAGGACGTGCGGGTCGGGGCCCAGTCACGATATGTCGACAAACCACTCGGTACCTGCGACGTCTTTGCGAAGGCCGGTGTCCTGGTGCTTTCGGTCAAACAGGGGAACGCCTTCCGATTCAACCCCCTGCCCAGCGTGGTTCTCAATGCTGGCGATACCCTCGTTATGATGGGCAGCCCTGAACAACTGCAGACAGTGCGCGCGGCCCTCAGCCACTCCTGACACGCTTTTCTGAGCCTTCCGAAGGTTCTGATTGCACCGTCGAGACCTTCGGAAGGTTCTCACTTGGCAATCGCAACGCTCAAGATCGTCATCCCGTTCACCCCGTCTTTTGACCACACGAACCCTTCTACTTCGACCGTCTGGGCGATATGGTCCACAAGAAGGTAGTTGGGATTGTGCTTGTGATCGTCTGGAAGCACGGAGACATACAATTTGCCATCGGGTGCAAGGATACCCGATGCGCCGCCTGCCTTTGCGCAGGCTGTCGCACATGCCGGTTGGCCGGGCCCGCGAGCGCCTGAAGCCATCTCTCGACGGAAAAAAAAAGCGAGGATTGAAACCCTCGCTTTTCATAAGAACAATGAATCTGAATGGGAACGAACCGCTACATCCCCTCTTTCTTCTGAACCTTCTTCACCGTCTTTGCGCCCTTCTTCCCCACTTTTGCGCCCTTCTTTTCGATCATCGCACCCTTCTTCTCCACTTTGGCGCCCGCCTTTTCCATCTTTGCGCCCTGCTTCTCCATCATCTGGGCCTTCTTTTCCGTTTTCACAGTCTTCTTTTCCTGGGCGACGACACCCTGGACGGCGACGAAGGCGAGAAGAAGCACAACAACACCGAGTAACTTCTTCATAGATTGCTTCCTTGTTATTGTGACCGGGTTTTTTTACACCATATGGTACGGCCCGGAGTGCGCAAAATCAATTTCGCAGGCAATTAAATTTTGTTAATTGCGAGCGAGGACGGGGTCTCGAGTCAAGAGAAATCAGGCAATGAAAGCGCCAAGGACGAACGTTGTGATGAGCACCCAGATGACCCAGAGCCCGACGGCGAAGCCAATGCCCGTCCCAAGAGGTTTCTCGGCATACTTGCTGAGACCGATCCCGAGGACGATGACCTGCCAGATTGAAAAGATGTTCAGGCTCCCGAGCAATCGATCGACTGTATTCGAGGGATTGAAGTTTGAGAGGACGGCAAGTGCCGCGCTCGGCGACGCGTACATCGAGCCCATTCCAAGGACCATGAGCAATGTGATGATGCCTCCGAGCAAGCCGATCCATTCTGATGTGCCCCACAGCTCCAGATATTTCCCGTAACCGGCCGGCGCCTTCAGCGCAAGTTTTCCGACAAGCCAAAAAACGAGAGCGGCGCCGAAGAATAGGACGGACATCGTGATAACACTACCGATTATCCCGAACGCGATCATCATCCCTCCCATCCGCTCCGTCTGTTGCATGGCTTGATCTGCCTGCTCCTGCGTCATCTGCCCCGATTGAACTCGTTGTTGAAGCCTCTGGCTCTGCGAGTCCATGAACTGCGCCCGCAATGTTTCGTTCGAAAACATGACGTAGCTCATGAGGGAGGCGAAGACGATGAGGAGAATGAGGGGGAGAACCCAGGTGCTGGCCCGCGAAGGCGAGGTTCGAAGACCCTCGAATGCCTCGGACGGGGAGGAGAAGACGTTGACGATGAGATTCCCGAGCGAAATTGTCGGTGCTGGAACGGGTTGTTCTTCCATTTCGGCCTCCAGAGATTGGTGGGAATGTGCGCTGGTGCACTGAAATGTACTTGACCGGAATGTATTTTCAAAGTGAAAACTGCCGAAAGTGGCAGGTTGACATTCGAAGCAGAAAAGGATATATTGCGGCGGTTTGTGCCGTTCTGCGTGCAAATTTTGAATCGGGTGCCTAAGCCCTGCACATCATCGTGACCATCGCTGCCTGTCCCTATGCCTGATATTGAAGAACAACGACGCAAAGTCGAAGAGCTGAAGCGAAAGATCCTCGAGCAAAAGAGGAAGAAAACCGAGCCGCAGGTCTCCACGGAGGAGCAAGCTCGCCTTCAGGCTGATGTGGAGTCAAAGCGAAAGGCTGAGGAAGAGGCTCGGCGGGCGGAGGAGGAAGCGAGGCGAAAGGCCGAGGAGGAGGCCAAACGGAGGGCTGAGGACGAGGCGCGACGGAAGGCTGCGGAGGAAGCACGTCGCAAGGCGGAAGAAGAAGCGATGAGGAAAGCGGAGGAAGAGGCGCGGCGCAGAGCTGAAGAAGTGGCCAAGTTGAAAGAGGAGAATGAGCGCAAGCGGGCGATGGAGGAAGCGAGACGCCAGGCAGAGATGCTCGCGAAAAAGAAAGCGGAGGAGGAAGCGAGACGGTTGGCTGAGGAAGCCGAGCGGCAACGGCGGGCGGAGGAACAACGGCGCAGGATAGAAGAAGCGAAGCAGAAAGCGGAGGAAGCCCGCAAGAAGGCTGAGGAAGAACGCAAGAAAGCCGAAGAGGCGGAGCGAGCGTCCCAGGGGGTTTCGGCGACCGTTCAGCAGAATTTGCAAATCTACGCGCAGGCGCTCAAACAAGCCTGGAAGGACGGCAAGATCAGCCAAGATGAAACCGACCTTCTGGCGACACTCCGCAGCGCGCTTGAGATATCACAACAAGAACACGAGACAATCCAGCAGGAGGTCCAACTCGAGATCTACCTCCAGGCGATCGTCGATAGCTGGAAAGACGGTGCGATCACACCGCAGGATTCCGAAAGGCTCGACCAGCTCCGCGACCAGTTCCACATCTCGGCTGAAGAGCACCTGCGACTCGAGAAGCAAGTTCGGCGAGACATTCTCAAGCAGCGGTCGTAGCACCCCGGTACTGGTAGGCCATCGCCTGCAGTGCGAGAATTCGTTTCTCTATGGGCGGGTGAGTGCCAAACAGCTCCGCTGTAAATCCCTCCTTTGAATTCACGTTTCTTCCCAGCGGATCAACGATACACAGATGAGCAGCGCCGCGCTTGATCGACGCTGTCGGTGTGGACGCGCTTTCAAGTTTCTTGAGGGCGCCTGCGAGACCGAGGGGATTGCGTGTGAGTTCTGCTCCGGAGGCATCGGCCAGATACTCCCGTTTGCGCGAAACTGCCATCGCCATGATCTGACCGATGACGGGTGCAAGGATAACGCCAAGGATCCACACCACAAGAAGGATGGCGCCAGCTCCGCCGCCTGCCGAGCTTCGTTTCCGCCTTGAGCCGCCGCCGTACCAGAGAGATCGTCGTGCCCCATCAGCGAGCAGAAGAATCGCGCCCAGCAGTGCTGCGACGACGGTCATCAGCCGAACATCATAGTTGCGGATGTGGCTCATCTCGTGAGCAATGACGCCTTGAAGTTCCTCGCGTGTGAGTGTGTCCAGCAATCCTTGCGTCACAGCGATGGCGCTCGTCTCAGGCCTGCTTCCGGTGGCAAAGGCATTGGGGTCTTCATCCGGTATGACATAGACGCTCGGCCGTGGCAACCCTGAAGCGATGGCCATCTCCTCAACTACATTCAGAAGCTGCTGATGAGCTGGATTGGCAGGATCGGCCGGAACGGCACCGGAGGAGTTCAGGACAGCGCGCGAACCGCCCCGCAGACTCCAAATGGCAGATCCAAATCCGAATGCCACCGCCGTGAACGTACCCAGGGGTAGGAAAAGACTCCTGTTGACGGTTCCGAGATAGAGGGAATCAAAACCGAGTCCGATGAGGCCGAGAAAGGCGACGAACGCGAGCATCACGAAGAAGGTGAGCCTCTTGTTGTGAGCTTGCTGTTCGTAGATGTTTCTTGTCTGAACCAAAAAGCCAGTTCCTATTTCTTGAGAGAGAGATTGACGGCCGGCACTTCTCGTTCTGCTGCAACTTGGATCTCGAACAACTCGGAGGGCTTGAAACTGAACATTGAGGCAATAATATTGGCCGGAAACACCTGTTGCGCGATGTTGAACTTTGTCGCGATGTCATTGTAAAACTGGCGTGCGAACGAGATCTTGTTCTCTGTGCTGGTCAGTTCCTCTTGAAGTTGCTTGACGTTCTCATTCGACCGAAGGGTCGGATAATTCTCGACAAGGGCAAAGAGCTTCGACAGGGCGGAGCTCAGCACGTCCTCCTTGGCGGCAGAATCTGCGATGCCCTTGGCGGAGACCGCTGCATTGCGCGCCTCAACTACTCTTGTCAGCGTCTCTTGCTCAAACTCCATCTGGCCTCGGACGGTGTTGACGAGGTTGGGGATGAGGTCGTGCCGGCGCTTCAGTTGGACGTCAATCTGCTTCCAGCCGTTGGTGACCTGATTTCGGAGAGTGATCAGGCTGTTGTACTTTGAGACCACCCAGAAGATGAACAGTATGGCTGCGCCCAGCAGAACGTAAAAGAATACCATAAGGCCTCCATTTTGTGCTTCCTGGCAAAGAAATTAGGCTAAATGCCTAAGAGAAGCAATGCAAATTGGCTCGAAAGGGGGGATCAGGCGGCGAGGGAGGGGGCTTGTGCCTTCGAGATCTGGCACGTTTTGGCCGCCGAACGCGAAGGCAGGGAGGTGTAAGAAAACCAGTCGTGGGTGCGCAAATAAAGGAGTGGGGGATGAAAATTGTGTTGACTTTCGGGTTCGCGGGTGTTATATTAATAAGCCCTGAAAGAAGGGAAAGGCGAAAGAGCGCCTTGAATTCTTTGATCTTGAAGTAAGAAGAATGCCCATGCAAGATGGGCATTTTTATCGTCAGGCCTTCGGGAGGTTTGACGATGACAATTGTTCTTTGAAAAAGTGTGCATAGCCTCGAGTCAATTGGACAGGGTTTTGAACCTTGGCAATTGAATCGAATGCGATTCAATGAAGCCATTCTTCAAACTTGAAGTTGAAGGTAAAACTTACAACGGAGAGTTTGATCCTGGCTCAGGACGAACGCTGGCGGCGTGCCTAACACATGCAAGTCTTGGGAGAAAGAGGTAGCAATATCTTGAGTAAACCGGCGCAAGGGTGAGTAACACGTAGGCAACCTGCCTTCAGGACGAGGATAACTCCGAGAAATCGGGGCTAATACTCGATGATGTCCCGACACGACATCGTGTCGGAATTAAAAGCCCCAAAAGGGTGCCGGAAGATGGGCCTGCGTCCCATTAGGTAGTTGGTGAGGTAACGGCCCACCAAGCCGACGATGGGTAGCTGGTCTGAGAGGATGATCAGCCACACTGGAACTGAGACACGGTCCAGACTCCTACGGGAGGCAGCAGTGAGGAATATTGCGCAATGTCCGAAAGGGTGACGCAGCGACGCCGCGTGGAGGATGAAGGCCCTATGGGTCGTAAACTCCTTTTGAGGGGGAAGAACAGTTCGCTACATGCGGACGTGACGGTACCCCTAGAAAAAGCACCGGCCAACTACGTGCCAGCAGCCGCGGTAATACGTAGGGTGCAAGCGTTGTCCGGAATCACTGGGTGTAAAGGGAGCGCAGGTGGGTTGGCAAGTCCTTGGTGAAATCCTGAGGCTTAACCTCAGGCCTGCCAATGATACTGCTGATCTTGAGTGCAGAAGAGGAAGACGGAATTCCTGGTGTAGCGGTGAAATGCGTAGATATCAGGAAGAACACCGGTGGCGAAGGCGGTCTTCTGGTCTGTTACTGACGCTCATGCTCGAAAGCGTGGGGAGCAAACAGGATTAGATACCCTGGTAGTCCACGCCCTAAACGATGGATACTCGATGTCGGGCCGCAAGGTTCGGTGTCCAAGCTAACGCGTTAAGTATCCCACCTGGGGAGTACGATCGCAAGGTTGAAACTCAAAGGAATTGACGGGGGCCCGCACAAGCAGTGGAGCATGTGGTTCAATTCGATGCAACGCGAAGAACCTTACCTGGGTTTGAAAGGCAAGTGACAACCGGTGAAAGTCGGTCTCCCCGCAAGGGGCACTTGTACAGGTGCTGCATGGCTGTCGTCAGCTCGTGCCGTGAGGTGTTAGGTTAAGTCCTGCAACGAGCGCAACCCCTGCACTTAGTTGCTATCAGGTCAAGCTGGGCACTCTAAGTGGACTGCCTACGCAAGTAGTGAGGAAGGTGGGGATGACGTCAAGTCCTCATGGCCCTTACACCCAGGGCCACACACGTGCTACAATGGCCGCTACAACGGGTTGCGAGAGCGCAAGCTGGAGCTAATCCCTTAAAAGCGGTCTCAGTTCGGATTGAGGGCTGCAACTCGCCCTCATGAAGCTGGAATTGCTAGTAATCGCG
>Ga0315554_1000811_pt1 | contig 18442 bp, 10 predicted proteins | sample SalMarSW160370MG_FD_202114 | JGI IMG/M metagenome (GOLD analysis project Ga0315554, IMG submission 202114) | Salt marsh sediment microbial communities from the Plum Island Ecosystem LTER, Massachusetts, United States - Salt Marsh Sediment SW1603-70 ... | reverse complement strand
CAGTCTGGCCGGCCCTTGACTAGGGTAAATTTTTTCTTCTTCCTTTTCGCCAAAATCCTCAATGGTTATAGTGTCTCCTCGTTCCAGGAACCAACCGGCAATATCCTGGGCTACTTCTAAATATCCGCCGGGATTATTTCTTAAATCTAAAATTATTTTTTGAGCCGGGCTGGCCAATATCTCAATCGCTGCCATGTCAAAATCAAGAGAAGCTTTTGCAGTAAAGTGATAGATTTTAACGTAAGCAATGCTATCTTCGATTATCTCCCATTTCAAAGAAGGAACCTCAATCACTGCCCTCTCAATTTCAATTTCTTTGGTCGTCTCCCAGTCCTCTCTATAAATGGTCAAAGTAACCTTACTTCCTTTCGGTCCCCGGATAAGGTCAACTGCTTCATCAATAGTAAGATCGGCAGTTAAAGTATCGTCTACTTTCATAATTTTATCACCAGCTCGCAATCCTGCTTTTTGGGCCGGCGTCCCTTCTAAAGGTGCTATGACCTGCAACTGTCCCTTCCTCATGCCGATTTCCATTCCTACGCCTTCAAAACTCCCTTTGACATCTTCAACAAATCTTTTAGTTTCATCCGGATTCAAAAAAACAGTATAAGGGTCTCCTAAAGATTTTACCATACCGGAAATAGCTCCGTAAATCATTTCCCGCTGGTCAAATTCTTTTCCGTTAACAAACTTTTCTTGGAGTTTATGATAGGCCTCCCAAAAAAGAGAAAAATCAATTTCCTCCGGGGGACAAATTTTGCACTGTGATTTTCCAAAATAAAAACCTCCGCCAAAACTGGCCAGAATGAAAATCACTAAGAAAAGTGAAATTAAATTTTTCCTAACTAAAAAAGGCATATCTAATACCCTTTATACCAAAATTTAAACAAAAAATGTAGGGGCCCGCCGAAGGCGGAAGGGTGACAAGAAAGGTGTATTCTATTTTTTGGCAATTTTATTCTAATTCTTTCTCTATGTCTTTTATTTCTTTACCAATAGTTTCTTCAGAATTTTTTAGAGCTTTGTTTAAATCTTCACAAATTTTTCTTTCTTCGGGATTAAAGCCGGGCTGCGAATCCAATAATTCAATCCTTTTTTCTATTTCTCTTCTTAAAATGGCGAAATTATTATGAAGACTTTCTTTTGCTTCTTTAGTCTCTTTTTTAAGGGTCTTTTTCGATTGCCGAATTTGGAAAATTAAAAATCCGAATGCTAAAATTCCTAAAACCGAAAATAAAGCAAAAATTAAGGCTGACATCCGGAAAGTAACCAAAATTGGTCCCAGAGCCAAGCCTCTTAAAGAGATTTCAATTGTTTCAGGTTGAGTTACCTCACTCACTGCTCCCCTTTGGTCTTCAGCCTGAGTTGATAAAGAGTAAATTCCAGATTTAATTAGTTCTTTGGTAGAAAATGACCATTCCCCCTGATTATTGCTTAAGGTCTGCCATTTCTTTATTATTTTTTCATTTTTTTTCAAGAAAATTGTAATCTCAACTTCAGGCAGGGCTGTCCCTTCTATATAAAAGGTTTCTTCCCCGGATATATAGGTCTGAGGCCACAAGATAAGCTGGGGACTCTCAATAGGTTTCACATCTAAGACTGTCTTAGTTTCAACATTATTGCCAGCTCTGTCTACTGCTCGAACTATAATCGGGTAGTTGCCAGGCTGCTGAGAAGGTAAGGAAAAGGGATTTATCTGAGCTAACATTAAATTTAAGAATTCTCCTTCTCCAAATTTAAATTTATAATAATTAATCCCAGAGGTATCATCATTAGTCTCGAAATATAAGTTTGGTTGAGGATTGGTAGAATCTCCGGCATTATCAATTATTATTTCAAAAGGATAAGGAGGACTGGTATCAATTTGAATCTTTTGGTGGGCAGGCTCGCTCCAGCCTGCTTCATTTTCTAACCTAAGATGGAAGTACCAAACCCCATCATTGATGTTTTCATAAATCTTAGATTGAATTTTGCCCTCAGAATCGGTATCAGGTATAGTATTGGGATTACGGTCTAAAATAAAGCTTACGCCGGTTATAGCTGGTCCTATCTCCCACTGAAAATGAGGGTTGTTATTGTTATACCACTCTTCTTGAGGATGAGTTAAACAAATAATCTGAGGAAGCTCGGCCTCGGGGAGAACTCTTGCTTCTTGAATAAAATATTTTGCTTCTTTAATAAAAACCAAGATATTCGTTCCTTTGCCATCATCGGCCAAAACTTTTCCCTCACCCAAAGTGAGATTGACAATTCCTTCTTTTTTAGCTTTGAAGTTTAGAGTAATTAGGTTTCCTGTCCTGTTAAAACCTGGATGGGGGGTGCCCCCAGAAAATGATATTTCTCCAGCCAAATTGGAAAAGATCGGTTCCTCTGGCCAGAGAGTAAAAATAGAATTCTCTTTTGAAATATTTAATAATTCTAATTTATCTGACGGGAAATAAATAATAGTTTGGGCAGCGTTAATCGGAATACCAGCTGTATCTACTTTGACTTCTACTGAAAAAGTATCTTCAACCATAAAACTTCTGCTTCCTGGGGAGAGAAAAAGCGAAGCTTCTTGAGCCTGAGCAGGGAAAGCAATAGAAAAAAATAGGATGGTAATTGGAATTATTATTTTTTTCATACTTTAGTTTCCCCTAATTTTCTTTTAATTTCTTGGCCATTTTCCTTTGCTTTTTCTTCTATTTCTTTTAAGGCTTTTCTTCTTTGGCTAAGGGTTTTATGGCGTTTATACTGCCAGAGAATAATTATTAAAACAAGAATGATTAAAAATAAGAGAATTAAAATTACTTTCCACCAAGGAAGAAAAATTGTCCAGATATTAATTCCCTTTTTAGTAATGTAAAATATTTTATCAATTGGAATAACTTCAATTTTTTGACTAGAATCCTGCCGATTCAGAGCTTGGTCAAAAGCTCTGACCATTACCTCGTACTCTCCAGTATTTAAAGAAGGTAGTTGATAAGGAGAGAACACTTCAATAAAAAATTCAGTTTCCTTTCTCTGGGGAACTTTGGTCAAATCAATGAGCTTTAATTCATAATGGTCAAGGCCGGAAAGACTATCAGTAGTTATAAAAGAAACAGTTGGCTCTCTGGAAGTCATCACTGGTGAACGTAAAGTGGGTTCAAAAGAAAGAGTAAAATCAGCCGGCGGAGTAGTATCTATAAGTAAAATATAATGAGTTATTCCTCCCCAGGCATTTCCCTTTTTAGCTTTGATGTGAAAATACCATATTCCATCCTCTAAATCAGCGAAAGAGACCGAAGTATGGTTTCCTTCTGAAATATTATCAGGTACCCCGTAAAAACTATCATCAATGCTATAACTAAAATCGGTTACCCCTTCCTCTTTTTCCCAAGAAAGAGTGGGAGAATTGTTGTTATACCATTTATTTTGGTCAGGATGGGTGGGAGAAAAGACTTTGGGACCTTCAGGAGGAGGAATTATAATTTTATAAACTCCCCTTCCAACTGAACTCAAAATATTAGTCCCCTTTCCGTCGTCTAAAAGAACTTGAGAAGAATCTAAAATAGAAACTGCCACTTCCCCGGGATTAATAGCTCTAAAAGTAACAGTTGAAACCAAACCTGAAGAAGTATTAATTCCTGGGGAAGGTACTCCTCCCTGAAAAGTGGCTGTTCCTTCAGTATTGGAAAAAGTGGGCTGGGAAATCCAGACCGCAATGAAAGACCTTCCGGCAGTTGGGCTGGCTATTTGAAGTTTTTTTTGATCAAATTTCAAATCTACTTCTACGGCATTAACATTGTTCTCGCCAGTATTAACAAATATTGAAACATCAAAAGTACTACCAACAAAAAAGGTGCCGGTTTGGGGAGAAAGATAAAGAGAAGCCCCCCCTGCCTCAGTAAAATCCACTCTGATAAAAAAAAGAGAAAATAAGATAAATGATACTAAGAATATTTTTCTCATTTATATCTTCGTGGCTTAATATATCTTTTGTAGAACCACCAGCCAACAGCTCCTCCGCTTCCCAGTAATAAAAATCCTAAAATCCAAATTAGCCACCAAGGAAAAGGAGTGACCATTCGAAATCTGGCTTCGGCTTCCCTGGTATTTCCAGCTTTATCTACTGCTTTTATTATAGCATTATATTTCCCGGCTTTTTTAAATGGAACTTGGTAAGGACTAATTTCTTCTGTAAAAAATGAACGAGAAGGTTCAGCAGCGCTCAAGTCAATTAAACTTACCTCATAATGGGAAATTCCGGAGAAATTATCAGTAGTTTCAAAATAAACCATGGCCTGATAGCCAATTAATCTGGTGTAAGTTTCAACTTTGGGAGTAAATTCATTAGGAGGAGTGTTATCTATCCGAACTTGCGAATGACTGGTCTTCCCCCAGATTCCTTCTTTTTTCTGCCTGATATGAAAATACCAAACTCCATCCCCTACTTCAGTAAAGGAAGCAAGAGTTTCTCTTCCTTCAGAAATCCCATCTGGTCTTCCGTTTGGATTTTGGTCAAAGCTCCAGGAAAAATCGGTTACCCCTCCTTCTTTTTCCCAGGAAAAAGTAGAACTGGAATCACTGTACCAGACATTGGGATTGGGATGAGTAGGAGAAAAAACTATGGGCCCTTCTGGTGGAGGAATTAAAATATGATATTCGCCATTAATTTTGGTAGTTAAAATATCAGTTCCCTTTCCATCATTTAAAAGAACCCGAGACCCTTCTCGAAATTCAACTTTAGCAGTTCCTGAAGCTACCGCCCGGAAAGTGATAGAAGATACCAAGCCAGCTGAAGTGGTAATTCCTCCCGGAATCCCTCCTCGAAAACTAATTATTCCTCTTTCATTTGAATAGTTGGGAGGAGTAAGCCACTCAGCAATAAATGAAGCCCCAGCTGTGGGAGAGGTAACCTGCAGGATTTCTGGAGGAAATTTTAACTCAGCCCAGACCACATTAATCTCATTTCCCTCAGTATTTGCAAAAACCGAAACACTAAAAGTACTTCCTACGAAAAAACTCCCCGAAGAAGGAGAAAGATAAAGTTCAGCACTAGCTGCCTCAACCGAAGATCCACTGATAAAAGAAAGTATTAAGATAACTAGGATTAGAAATATCCTTTTCATTTTTTAATTCTTTTAAAAATCCACCAGATTACTCCTGCTCCAATTAAAACCGTAATTATTGCCAAGACATCTTTCCAGGTTATTTTATAGGGAGGTTTAATTTCTGCTTCTCGCCAATTACTTGCTTTATCATAAGCTCTGACAACGATTTTCTTTCCGAGGACTTGCTCTTCGAGTAAATAGGGACTGGAAGCTTTTTTAAAATCTCTTTTTCCTTCTTTTACTTCAAAATAATCTATACCCGAGGTTTTATCAGTAGCAGCGAAGCTCAAGAAATACTTTCCTTCAAACATTGCTGGGTCTTGTCCAATTTCTAGTTTAAATTCTTCTGGAGCAGTAGCATCAATCATTGCCCGATAGCTTAGACTTCTAGACCAATCCTCACCTGGTAATTTTTGTTTTAAAGAAAAATAGTAAATTCCATCTTCCAAATTTGGATATTCCATATCCCCCAGCCAAATAAGTTCACCTTCTGGTTTATCAAGAATATTATCTGGTTCGGCTAAGGGATCTCGGCTTAGAAGATAGCTATATTGAGTTCCTTCAATTAAATCCCAATGAAGATGGAGAGTGTTTGATTTGGACCATTTGTTTTGGTCAGGATGGGTTCTTGAAGAAATTGTTGGAAGTTCTGGTGGTTTTAAAACGATTTCATAATTTCCCTCCAAAAAATTTAATTCTGCTGGTGTTCCCTTGCCATCATTTAATAAAACCTGAGAGCTTTCTTCAAAATTAATCATCGCCCTGCCTATCTTTTTTTCTTTAAAAATAATTTTACCAATTAATCCCTCTTTTCCATTAAAACCTTCTGATGCCCCGCCAATGAAAGTAATTAAACCATCTTGATTAGAAAAACTGGGTTCTTTGGCCCAGAGATTTAAGATTGAATTTCCCTTACTGAGATCAATGACTTCCAGCAAGTCTGGCGGAAATATTAAATCTGCTTCAACAGCATTAATTTCTTCATTTTCAGTATCCAGTTTTATCTCAATTATAAAAGTATCACCCTGATAAATAGTCTGGGATTGAGGCATTAAATAAAGGGTTGCCCCTTCTACCATTGAAGGTAGAAGTAAAAAAAGAATAGAAATTGTGAATAATGAATTACGAATCATAAATTATGTTAGCCTGTCCATTGATACATCATTATTGAAAAATCAGTAAGATCTACTATTCCATCCTGATTAATATCTACACAGACATTTTCGGGAGAAGTGCTCTGCCAGAAATAAAGTAAAATTGAAAAATCAATTATATTAATCTTGTCATCAAAATTTAAATCTGCTCCTTTGCATTTTACTGAAACTGAAAGGGAAAGAGTCTGAGAAAATGGACTTTGCTCTCCATCTCCAAAAAAAGCCTTAGCCCTAACCTTGTATTCTCCTTCATTTAGAGGGCTGGTGTCTAATTGGTATAGCCATTTCCCTTCCAAAGAAGCAATGGTTTCTTTAACAATTTCTCTGGGGGAAATAAATATATTAACCTGGCTTTCTGGAAAAACTTGTCCTAAAATATTAACTTTATCTCCCCAGCCTACTCGAGCGAGACCAAGTTCAATGGTGGGGGGAACAAAAATCCCAGAGATGGTGGTAGTAGTTCCTCTAACCAAATCAATCGTAAAACTTTGGGTAACTGACCTCCTTCCTTCGGTATCCTCGGCCCAAATTCCGAAAGTATAAGTGCCCTCAGGAACTCCGCTTAATTCTTTTTTAAATAAACCTGAAGATTCAGCACTAAAGGTAGCAGTCACCCTATCATTTTTAAAAAGAGTTAAAATAGCAGCAGGGTAGGCTCTTCCTTCAAAAACAACTTTAGTGGGTGGAATGTAGATGGCTCCTCCTCCTGGAGGGGATGGAGGGGCTTCCCCTTCAATGGTTGCAGAAATGCTCACTCCTTCTTCTACCGGAGGTGCTTGGCTATATCCTAAAACTGGGAAAAAAAATAAAATTGTAACTAATAATAAAATCCCTAATTCCCTCATTTATTTATTATACAAAAAAAATCGTCCAGTTAAAACTCTGAACGATTTTTTATTTCTCAATTTATTATTTTCTCAATTTTTATTACGTTTCTTTTTCTCCTCTGACCAGTATCCTCAAGGCCATTCTCCATCTTTTTCTGGTTTTATAAAAGTAAAATATAATTATGGCTAAAACTAAAATAATTCCCAAAATTATTTTCCAGGGGAAAACCCAAAAAGTTAAAACCGGTGGGTTAAAGGGGACGTTGGTTGTCCCGTAACCTCCAACTAACATAGCAGTATAACGACCAGCTAACCATTTTTTATCCCAGGAGGTTTCAATTTTTCTAATAGCACCGGGAATAACATTATTTTGAGGAAATTCCACATCGGCTACTTTTTTATCCCGCCAATCAGTAATAACGACGAAACCTCGGGGCCTAAGATGAATTGTTCCGGTATTTTCAAACCTGATGGTAAAATCTACTGGCCCTGTTTCCAAAAAAGAAGGGCAAGAAAAATCTTTAATAATTAACTCTTCTCTAATTTCCCCCGAAACAGTTAGTAAAACCAAAGCTCCGACTTTTTGAGCAATGGCTGCTCCGGTAACTTCCTCACCCACCACTCCAGCAGTAGAAGCTAAAACCGAGCCATATTTCCCACCTGGCTCAGCATTTTCTGGAATATTGATAGTAAAGTTAACAAACTTTTGTTCTCTAGGTTCTAAGGTAAATTCAGCAGGCTCAGCAGTTATCCATCTGGCTAAAGAATAAGTTTCGGTTTCAGCTGGTTCAACTATAACCTCTCCCGTCTCTCCAATTACAGTAAAATCCTCCACTTCCATTTCTATTGCCACAATACTATCAGTCGGATTATATACTTTCAGTATATTAGTTAAAACATCTCCGGGATTTGCCGTTAATTCAAAAGTCAAAGGAGAAATACCAATTCCTCTTGCTTGAGCAAAAACCTCATTAGCCAAAATTAATCCTCCAACAACAATCAAAACTATTAAAATCAATGGCTTTATTCTTATCATGCCAATCACCAAACCGACACTAAGTTCCCCTTTCGGGGAAACTCTAACGAAACAAACACGAAATAGTTTGGGTCAGTTTTGCCTATAGTTTTGTGTCAGTTTGGCGGTATATTAGTAAGTCGGGGTGGTAATTAAAGTAAGGGTATCACTATAAGAACCGGCCGGGGTATCTCCAGCGATTGAAGCCTTTGCCGAAATATCAACATTTTTAGCATCGAGGGGTCCACTAGCAGTAGCAAAAGTCTGAGGAATCCGGGAAATTGCTAGATCATTAGTAGTATCATTATCAAATCCCTCATCAATAGTAATACCACTACCAGCACCCTTTCCATAAACTCCATACTCTTCTGAGCCAACCGAAACATCTGAAGAAGCAACAGCTGGAATTAGTTCTGTTGTTGAAGATTCATACAATCCAGCAGTTGAACTTCCATCTCCGTCGTCTTTTATTGTGATTCCCATGCCACTGGCGGCATTAGTTGAAACCTGAATGTAGGTAGGTGCATCATCACCAGGTTCAGAAGTAGCACCGGCTTCATTAGCCGTAGCATAACGAATTTCACTTGAATCCAAAGTTCCAAAACCAATAGCTGAATCAGAAATTGTAACAGACAGAGTTTCAGCCACTGTTGCTGAAACCGTAACTCCAGCAATGATGTAAAAAGCAGTTACACCACTGTCAACTGCAGTAGAGCAGGCTTCATCAGAATAGGTATTAATCCAGGCATAATAAACTCCAGCCGAAGTAGGGTTAGTGATGCTATCTGTTGAGAAAGAAGCATTGGTGCCACCAATCTCACCAGTGCTATAAGTATATTTGACATCGCCATCAGTAGTGAAAGTACCAGTCCAGTGGGTTTGATCCCAGACGTTCCAGTCACCGGCATCACCTTTGGCTGCTCCAGTGGTACTCAAACCTGTTGGCTTAGTGCAAGAGCCGGTTATGTCAGATTCGTTACAAATTCGCATCCTTAAACACTTGACCGTATCTGTTGAGGTAGTTCCCTGAAAATCGTAGGTTACTGAAGTTGAAGCCGCGGTTGGTCGAGAATCAGAAATTTTCATCTGGCGGCTAGTTATTTGAGCTGCCTGACTAATTGGAATTGCTAGATACATTGCCACCAACGTCAAAATCAACCCCAAAATTAGAGCAGTTTTCCCGTGTTTTTTAATCTTTTTCGCCATTTAATCTTTCTATATTTTTTATTTTTTAAATTATTTACCTGTTCGACCTTTTATTTTAAAAATTTTTAATTTTATTTGAATCTCAGGCAGAGTTTTTTATTCTAAATAACACCCAAAATGCTTTTTTTATTCGCTTTCCATATTTTAACACTAAAAACAATAACAAAGCAAATATTAAAACTGTGGATAAACCAAATTTCCAAGGGAAGACCCAAAAACCTATGTTCTTTTTTATTATACTATTCTCTACCGCCAATGTTAACTGGGCCTGGTATTTTCCCCAAAGTAAATTCTGGGAAATAAAATTGGAAATTGCCGCTGGTAAATACTTTTCTAATTTTTCTGGCAGCTCCGGTTTAAACTCTACTGGAAACTGGCGGATTTTACCAGGTAAAATTGTCGTCTTTTGAATTTCGGTCTCCCCTACTGTTTTACCATTATTTGCCAAAATCACTAATTTCCCTTCAGGCTTAATATGATAAATATCGCTATTTTTAATTCGGAGAGTAAATGGTAAATGACCTGTTTCAACAATAGAGAATATTTCTTTTTCAGCTGCTCGAACTTCAGAAAACAAACCAAAAGTGCCAGCCACCAGGTTTTCCAATCTCCTCAAGTGTAAATTTTCCGGAATATTAAATTCAACAATAGTAAAGGGTTCTTCAGGTTTGGTTAATCCTTCAACCTCAACTGAGAATAAAAATATTACCCCAATCACTGGTATAGTTTTAATCCCCTCTTCTTTAAAATAATAAGAGGGCAATTGGGGTTCAAACAAAACCGTGGCATAATGACCACCTGGCTCGGCATTTTCTGGAATTTCAATTGAAAAATTTACTTCTTCAACTTCTCCCGGATCTAAGATAAAATTCGGATTTTCCGTTTTTATCCAAAAACGAGGGGCAAAAGAAGGATCTTGGGATGCCTCATCCAATATCATCTGGCCAGTTTCTTCTTCAGCTGTAAAATCAGTAATCTTAACTGCTATTGGAATTGCCACCTCGCTTTGGTTTAAGACCTTAATCTTATCTTTTAAAACTTTACCGCGTTCAACTTCTAATTCAAAAGTGTGGGGACTTACTCCCAACTTTGGGGAAATCTCTTGAGCGCTTGCTATTCCGCCAATAAATAAAAATATTAAGCTAATTAAGATTAATTTTTTAATCATAATTTTAATAATTGGCAGTACATATATAAACCACTGTAGTCTCATACGGTCCTGGCCTTCGAATACTTTGAGCAGCAATCCGGTAAGTAATAGTATTCTGTTGATTATTACAAGGGCACTCGGTGTTACTTCGGTCAGCAACCGGATCGCCAGAACCACTATGAACGAAGCCAGCGAATTTTGGCCCAGAGAATCTATCAGCCGTTCCTCCAGTTAAGGTAGTATCATTTGTTGAATAGCCAAAACCATAAGAACCAGCAGACCAAGTGGTAGGACTGGCATTTGTTCCCGACCAGTCAGAAATTGTTTCTGAACCGCACTGGCCGGAATCCGAACAGGTCATCGTCTGGGTTGACCAAGCAGTAATTAGATAACCATTGGTAGCAGAAGTAGTAACAGTAAGAGTATTTGTTTGGTTTGTGGGATCTCCTCCGGGAGTAATTGTTCCAAAATCGATGTCAAAGGAGTCAATAGAGAAGGAAAGTCCGTTCAACATTCCCACATACCAGGTACCAGTAGTTGGAGGTTCATTACGAGTACCTTCGGTGTTATTCGCATCAATGTTATTTCTCTGCCAGGATTCAGAAATACATTCATCGTGACCTGAGGCAGTATTTAAGGTTGAAGTTAAATATTTACCGCCGTAATCATCATAATAATCGTATTCCCCATAATCTGCCTGCCAATCAATGTGCATATTGTAGAGATAATAGGTATAACCAGTGCTTTCTCGTTTATATTCTCTTATTCTAACTGCTCCAGCTGTTACTTCTTCTGGTTGAGGAATTTCTCCATCTGATTCAGTACCAGTGGTCTGAGAAGTAGCCGGCCCTGCCCAGGAACTACCATTCCATTTATAAACAGTGCTAGCTGGCGTACCGCTATTTTCAGAAATGGTAACGTCACTATCTCCAGTATCAATATCAGTTGCCGGAGTAAGCTCATCAACGACGTGAACTCCTAAATACCAATCAACGTTAAGGATAGCACCGGCAGCTGGGGCAACTTCAGAATTTAAAGTGGTATTCAAAACAGTAACCGTACCAGCATTGACCTTCAAATATTCTATAGTTGCTTCCTGAAAAGTTAATTCAGAACCAGTATTGTTATTAAAGTTCCAAGAACCAGAAGCTGGAGCATAGGTAACAGTAGTCTTATCACCAGAGGCAGTTTCTCCTCCCTTAATTTCTAAGTCCTCTCCTGAGCCAACAGTTACTGAAGCTCCAGATTGAATAATGACATTGCATTGCCTGGTAACAGCAGCACTATCAAAGTCTTTGGCATAAGACCAGTAATCAGTGGCACTATCTGGAACGGTATAAGCTCCCCAGATATAGAGATCGCCATCTGTAGCAGCGTGGTCCATTGAATAGAGGGTGCCATTAATTGTGTAAGTAGAAGCAGAAGAATCCCACATCCTGATGTATTGGCCAGAGTTAACCTGAAAGGTAGCATAAGCGTCTCCGCCAACATTTTTAGTGGTATTAATACAATAGGAGCCTGAGCCAGCCAGGATTAAAGTTGAACCCGTCCAGGTGGTAGCTGCACCACCAACGTCATTTTTAAATTCTCCCTGAACAGTAATTGTTCTATTGGTAGCATCAAAGGCAGTGACATTGGTCAAATTAAAATTGCCAGTGGCCGTTAAATTATTAGTCGAAATCGTCCAGTCACCCCCTGAATTATTAAAAGTGATGTTAGCGAAATCATAACCTGTTCCCGTCCCACCGGTATTTATGGTCTCACTACCGGCTGAGGAATCAAAAGTGACAGTGCCACTATTATGAGTAAAAGTGCCGCTGTTTGCCCAGCTCCCGCCAACAGTAAAGGAAGACGAGGTAGGGGCAATGAAAGTGGCATTGGCTGAAATGGTAAAATTACCATTAACATCTAAGATAGGATTATTAGTAGCTCCGGTAACTGTTAGTTGATCTGTCCCATTGCCGATTAATAAATAATTGTTGGCAGTAAGTGTCTGGCTGGTTGTGGTTGCTAAAGTGTAAGTGGGACCTCCTTCTGGTGTATAATCAACCTCAACATAAGCTTGGGTGCAATAAGCATCCTCAGAAGCTGGAACTTGTAGACCAATAGCTACTTGTAAACTATTTAGATCGCTAACCTGCCAAGAACCACCACCAGGTCTAGCCAGCTCCTCAGAAAACGTAATCCACGCTCCAGACAAGTCAGATTTCCAGTACTTCCGAATTGTTTGGGTAGTTCCGACAACATAGATATACGTATCGTCTTCGGCTATGCCCGTAATCTGCGTCCCATAGTTAGCAGTCTCATCCACGTACGATAAATCGGACTTCAAATATTGCCTAACCGTTCCAATGCTATACCCACCGGCGTAAATGTACGTACTGTCTAGAATTACAGTGAAGATACTATTTCCATAGCTTGGGGTCTCGCCTACGTAAGATAAATCAGACTTCAGGTACTTCCGAATAGTATTAGTAATAGCTCCGCCAGCATAAACATGAGTATCATCTATGGCTATGCCGAAGATATTACCGCCGTAGCTAGCAGTCTCATCTACATAGGACAAATCAGATTTCAGGTACTGTCGAACCGTGTTAGTGACAGACCCGCCGGCGAAAACATATGTGTCATCAATAGCCACTGCCATGATATCATCGTTATAGCTAGGAGTCTCACCAATATAAGACAGGTCAGATTTCAGATACTTCCTGACTGTTTCAGTATCCTCCCCACCAACGTAGATATGCGTATCATCTACTGCTATAGCGCGGATCGTGCCGCCATAACCGGCAGTTTCACCAACGTAGGATAAGTCTGATTTCAGGTACTTCCGAACCTTCTCAGTAGTAGGTCCACCAACGTAAATGTGCGTGCTATCTATGGCTATAGCACGGACTGTGCCGCCATAGTCAGCGGTCTCGCCTACGTAAGATAAATCAGACTTCTTATATTTCCGAACTGTTTCGGTCGTAGAACCGCCAATGTAAAGATACGTATCGTCCATAGCTACAGCCATGATTGTCCCACCGTAGCTAGGGCTTTCGGTAGCTACTTTTGTCCCCTCTGTTTCCGTACTAGACAACCTTAAGAAAGGCTGAGCAAGCCCTCTGATCCTCAGAAAAGCTGTGACCGAGTTAATTGTAGAGCCACTGGGTATTGCCGTGCTATCAAGGTTATAGGCATCCTTTTCCTGCGTGCCAGAAGACGTGTACACATAATCATCGTCATCTACTGTCGCCTCATCTACCTTTTCCCAGTGCGCTCCTGAGTCAGGATACTGACTCGCTATATTCGTATAGTCACCAGCAGCATTTGGCCTCAAAATTTCAGTATCCGGTGGGTCAATCAGCTCAAGGTTGTAATATGTGGTGGCTGTAATATTGGTATCTTGGTCAGTGGTATACCTGAAGGTAGAAGTTGAAGCATTAAAGACTCCATTAATTACAAAAGGAGTGCTGGTGGTACTATAGCCATCAATGTCCCAGGTTTTTGAACCGGCATTTAAAGTTTGATTTGCCGCAATAGTAAGGAAGTTGGAGATTATGGTGGTGCCCGTGCTCCCTGCTGTAGTGGTGGAACTATCAACACCGTTTCCAAAGGTCAAATTATAGAAAGTCCATTCTGATGTCCCGCCAAAGTTGCCAGTGCCATCGAGTAAAAATGTTCCGCCAGTTAAATTAATTACTCCGCCACCAGTAGCATTGCCACCATTAACTGTAATATTTTGGGTGCCAATAAGAGTGCTATTGGTATTGATGGTTAAATCATTAGAGGCAGTGATAGCTCCTTCAGGATTGTAGTTTTCAGCAACCGAGCCGCCTAAGGTTAAATTATTATAGGTGGCGTTCTCAATAGTTACATTTCCTGTATCATAATCTCCGGTGTATTCGAAGGTTGAGGTTTCGGCAGTCAAAGCGCCTGACGCTTGATCAATATTAAAAGGTTTTGCCGCATTAGCATTAGATAAAGTCCAGGTACGGTTACCAGCTTGCAAAGTAGTTCCGGCATTATCTCCTGTTTTGGAAACAAGAAGAGTTCCTGTCACGGTGATACTGCCTGTGCCTCCGGTATTAACATCAATTGTTGTCCCAGTTGAAGCATGTGAGTTGGAAAAAGTAAGGTCGTTAAAAGTCCAATTATTGGTGCCTGAGGTAGTTCCAAAATTCTTGGTGGTGCCATCGACCCGCTGTTCTACAGTGCCACCGGTCATATTGACGGTTCCGGTTCCTTGAAAGTTGCCCTTGACGGTTGTGGTAACAGCAGCACTTCCTTGTATTGTTCCATTTACCGTTAAATCATTATCGGTGGTGGTGGCTGAAGCCATAGTTTGAGTCCCAGAAATTGTTAAATTATAAAAAGTGACTGAAGGCGTAGTGCCACCACCAATACTGCCAGTTCCAGAAATTGTAACGGTCGGAGTGCCGCTGTAACTCACGGTAGCACTGGTACCAGAAGTAGTAATGGCACCACCAGAAATAGAGACATTTGCCTGAACACTGAAGGTAGCCCCACCATCTACTAAGACATCCTCGCTAATGGCTGAACTGGCATCATCAATCTGACAGGTGGCATTATCATCAATATGTAAATCTCCATCCGTTCCCTGGGTGGTGACGGTGCCTCCGGGGTCAAAGGTGTCGCCAGTATGAATATGAAGTTCCTTTCCCGAATTAACGGTCAGGGTATCAGGAGTAGCATCATCAGCATCAAAAAGCATATCATCGGAGTTTTGGTCATAATCATAATCTAAAAGGTCTAAAATGGTTACGGTACCGTCTTGCTCATCTCCGATGGCAACTGTGTCGATATAAAGATCCATACCGGTGTCATTGCTGCCGTCTGAAACATAAACCCTGTTGGTTTTCTGGGATGAGGTTTGGTAAATGGTTATTGTGTCACCGGCGTTAGCAGATATATTAGAAAAGGTAAATGAAGCATCGCTGGAAGAACAGGTTGTGGTGCTGGCAGTTCCTCCATTGACCCGGAGGGAAAGGTTGGCAGTTGAGCCATCGCAGGGACCACCGTTGCCAGAAGTTGCCTGAGTAGTTTCATTGTGAAGGTAGACGGTGCCAGAAATGTTGATGCCGGCACCAGCACCAGCGATTTGGACTTGAGGATAAATAGAATAATTATCCAAAGCAGTACCAGCTTTGGTTAATCGGAAACAATAAGTCCCCCCATCAGTGGCATTATTATTAGCCTGAAAAACAAATTCAATCTCTGTGTAGTTATTATAAGGTAGAGTTATGTTTCCTGAGCTATTCGAGGGAGATTCAACCATTTTACCAGTAACAAAAGTGTAGCCTTCAGAATTAGCCAAGCGCGCAGTAGTTGGACAACCATCAACGAAATAGGTACTATTGGTCATGTCAAAATGTTCAGTGGTTGGAGAATCTGGCACGGTGACCCAAGTGGTGATATCAGCACAGGTAGTAGATTTTACCCCATATTCTAAGCGATAGTCATAATTTTCTGCCTCAAACCCAGTATTAGCCACTTCAATTCGCAAGCGGACATTGGTATTTTTACTCAGGGCTGAGCTGGCTGTTGGGATAGGCGTATCTTCGTCTTCCCGCCAGGTAGCTGAAGTTAGGGTAGTTAACTTTGGATAACCATCAGTATTGTAAGTATCTAAAGACGCACCATCAGATTTGACCATCCGGAAACAGTAAGAGGTATTAGCTGTTGCTCCATTTTCCTGGACCACCCAATCCCACTCCCCGTCTTGACCATTATTAATAGCTCGAGGATTATTAACCGAGTTGTTTGCTTCTTCATAGGATTCAGCTACATCTGAGGTAGAAAGAAGATAATCTGAAACTCCAATGGTTGCTCCATCAGCTGGAGTAGAATTATTGTAACCTCGCCAGATAGTTCCTGAATCTATTGCTCCAACATCATTCCAGGTACCAATAGCGGTACAATCTGTTCCTTGGCCGTATTGAAGTTTAAAAGCTTTAGAGTCGGCTGACATATCTCCATTTCCAACAGTCAAGTTCATCCTGATTCTTAATACTTCTCCGTTGGTTACCCCGGTAATTGCCGTATTTTCATTAGCTTTGGCAGTCCCCGGCTGAACATTATCGGCATTTTCATACCAGCGCCAGTCATTCTGGGTCAAGGTGAACTCTCCTTCCTCGCTCCCGTAAGTCAGCAGAGTATTATTCCCGGAATTGTAAGTTGCCTTAACCCAGGCAGCGCCTCTGTCAACGCTTGAAATCCTAATTTCGTCCATATAACCAATAAACCACGTCCCCCCAGAACTATAAGTTGAATCATTGCTGCCGTAATAGCCAATCCCTGCGGCATTAGAACCCGGACTAAGGGCGCCGGCTCCGCTCGTAGTAGTTTCTAATTCCCCATCGACATACACCACCATATCGTTATCTGATTCATTAATGCCAACAACGTGGTGCCAACTGTCATCGTCAACAGCTGTGGTCGAAATACACTCTTTATGGCTGGCACTAACATAACCGCCAAAATAGAAATTACCATTTGAATCAACGCCTATTCCCGCTCCCTGTTGAGTAGCACCATCCTCCAGAATAATCATATTTTGCGCAGAATTATTAACCCGAATCCAGGCCTCATACGTAAATGGAGTATCGCAATCCCATTTAGGGTTAGGAGTAGTATCAATGCCAAGGTCGTCATCGCCATCGAGATAGTCTCCCCTGGCAATCTTACCGGCAACATCCATATTTGAATCAGGGTCAATGCCCTCTGAGGCATCATCGTTGCCTTTTGTATCAATGGCATTCCCGGAAGTATGCTCTAAATGGTATATGCTGAGAAAACTAGCGTCCCAAACATTGGCCGTATCGTCTCCATCAGGAGTATCAGTCGTTCGGTAATACATGTAGAACTTGTTATCATCGCTGGCTGTGCTTCTGACATTGGGAATTTCTACCCAAAATTCTCCGGTGTCTGCCGTTTGATTAAATGTTTCTCTTTCATAAGATAAAAGGGTTGTTCCGTCATACTGGGTAAATCTAATGTCATATCCGTCGCTGTTGAATTTATCTAAATCAATGCCTGGAAAACTGGCTAAGCTTACCCGCACTGGAAAATTAACCAGATCAGAATCTATCTTAGTTTCATCAATGGTTAAAAGACGCCGAGTTTCATATTCTAAACCATCAACTGTCCAAGCATGTGCTTCGGGGATTTTTGGCGGGAAATTAAAAATCTGCGGCCAGCCGGAAAACAGCCAAGCCGTTACCATTGATAGAATTAGCAGAAAAGTTATTATTTTTTGACCAACTTTCTTCATGTATCTTGTAACTTGTAGTTAGTATTTTGTATTTTTCTTAATTCTCTTAAGGCCGTTGATAAGTTTGTTAACAATTACAGTTTGCTCTGCTATTTTTTGAAATTTTTCCTTATTTAAATAACCAACATCTCGGGCAATTAATAATTGATTCTGGAGCTCAGTTAACGATCCTTGAGCCATTAAATAAAATTGATACTTATCTTTGCTAGTTTTTCGACTAAATCCTTCTGCAGTATTAGAAGTAATTGAAATCACAGAGCGCCTCATTTGACCAACCAAACCAAATTTCTCTTTTTCTGGAAAATTTTCTGTTTCTTTATAAACCATCAAAACTAATTCGTGTCCTTTTTTCCATGTATTCAAATCTGTAAATGATTTTATTTTTTGTTTTATCTCGTTAGTCATACCAGATACAAAATACTAAATACAAAATACAAAAAGCGGCTATTCGCCACCATCATCATTTCGCCAGCGATAATGAAGCTGTTTAACATATGGTCCACCAGTAGTTAATTTTGGATAACTATCAGTATTGTAACCATCTAAGGCAGTATCATCTGATTCAACCATCCGGAAACAGTAAGAGGTATTGCCATCTGCTCCATTTTCTTGAATCACCCAATCCCACTCCCCGTCTTGACCATTATTAATAGCCCGAGGATTATTAACTGAATTGTTTTCTTCTTCATAGGATTCAGCTACATCTGAGGTAGAAAGAAGATAATCTGAAACTCCAATG
>Ga0315554_1000810_pt1 | contig 18456 bp, 16 predicted proteins | sample SalMarSW160370MG_FD_202114 | JGI IMG/M metagenome (GOLD analysis project Ga0315554, IMG submission 202114) | Salt marsh sediment microbial communities from the Plum Island Ecosystem LTER, Massachusetts, United States - Salt Marsh Sediment SW1603-70 ... | reverse complement strand
AGCCGTCTGTGGAAACAAGGAAGAGCTGTCCTACGAAGCTGTTGGGCTCGATCATCCGTGATCGGAAGAGAATCGTCCTGTTGTCGCGCCACCCGAAAACGATGTTGTTGGGACCCATCCGGTCGGATACATCGTCACGCCCAAGAGTGGCGGTAAAGGTGAGGCGTTTCGGGACACCCCCCTCTGCCGGCATCAGGTAGACTTCGGTATTGCCGTCGTATTGAGCAGTGAACGCGAGCTGCTTTCCGTCGGGAGAAAATCGTGCAAACATCTCAAATCCAACATCATTCGTGAGTTTCCGTGCGACTTCTCCCGCCGCGGCGACGGTGTAGAGGTCGCCGGCGTACGTGAAGACGATCTGATCCCCGTGCGTGGCGGGGAACCTGAGAAGGCGCGCTTCCTGCTGGGCGCGCAAAGAAGTGCTCACAATAAGGAGCAGCAAAGGGATCAACCAAGCGCTGTGTCTTTTCATGCCAGGACCTTTCTGAGAATGAGGGGTGGCTGTTGTACGGTAAGAATGGAAAGCGTCAATTCTGACGACAATGTAGAGAATAAATGAAAAACTCTCCACCGAAATTCCTCCGGCTGCTGCAACAAACGGATGGGGCTCCCAGGACTGCCAATTTTTCTCCTCCCCAATAAGAAATCTTGCCTTCGCTGGGTTGAAGGTGAGATGAACACTCTGTACCTTCAGGCAGCCCCGGTCCTGAGTCTTATCTGCTGGTGCCGACGATAAGTACCTCAAGGCGAGCACAACTGCAATTGTACAGAAGAGGAAACGCTATGAAAAACCGCAAACTCCTGATGATCCCAGGCCCCATCGAGTTCACACCCGACGTCCTCCAGGCGATGGGCATGTCGACGACAAGCCACGTGGCAGCCAATTTCATTGATGTCTTTGGCCAGGCGCTTGAGAATATGCGCAAGGTCTTCCTCGCCCCGGGAGGGCAGCCCTTCGTTGTGGCCGGCTCGGGGACGCTGGCGATGGATCTGGCGGCAGCGAACCTCATCGAACGGGGCGACAAGGCGCTTGTCGTGAACACGGGCTATTTCAGCGATCGATTTGCGAAGATACTCGAGCGCTACGGCGCGGCGGTGACGCACGTGCACGCCCGGGAAGTCGGGGATGCACCTGGACCGAAGGAGGTGGAGGAGGCTCTCGACTCCGTCAAACCCAAGCTGATGACGATTACCCACGTGGATACTTCCACCGGAATTGCGATGGACGTGAAAGGACTGGCGGCGCTCGGGAGAAAGCATAACGTCCTGGTGGTGGTCGACGGTGTCTGTGCGACGGCGGGGGAGGAGATGCGCCAGGAGGAATGGGGGATTGATGTGGCGCTCACGGCGTCTCAAAAAGCTATCGGCGTACCGCCGGGACTGGCTCTTGTCGTGGCGGGTCCGCGCGCGATGGATGCGTTCCGCAAACGGAAAACCCCCGTCAGCAACTATTATGCGGACTGGAATGAATGGCTGCCGATCATGCAGGCGTACGAAGGTCGACGGGCAAGCTACTTCGCGACTCCCGCTGTCAACCTCGTCTGGGCGCTCGACGTCAGCTTGAAGGAGATACTGGCTGAGGGGATGGACGCCCGGTTCGCGCGCCATCGCAAGCTTGGCGGTGCCTTCAAGGCGGGTCTGACCGGGCTTGGATTGAGCCAGGTCCCGAAGCGCCCGCAGCTCTGCGCAACCACCTTGAGCGCGATCTACTATCCCAAGGGAGTCGACCGGACGCTTCTGAAGTACATCGATGAGGCTGGCGTGATTGTCGCGGGCGGACTACATCCTGCGATCCGGGATCAGTACTTCAGGGTCGGACATATGGGGGCGGTGGGGCCGAGCGACATCATGGCAACGCTCAGCGCGATCGAGACAGGATTGAAGCGCGCCGGATACAAATTCGAAGCCGGTGCCGGGCTCGCCGCCGCTCAAAAAGCGCTCACGTAGGAAAGGTGCGAGGGGATTGGCCGGACCCGGCTGAATTCCCGGGGTGGCTTGAAATGGATTTCATATCGCCCCCCAGCTTTCCGCGATTTCGCGACAAGGGTATCATCCCCTGGCAGGTCGAAATCGTTCGGCAGGTGTGGCGGACGGCTTCTTCGTGCGTTCCATTTCACCCCCACATGCAGCTTGCGCTGGAAGTTCTTCCCCTCTTGACGGGGGTGAAATGTCAGCCTGTGGGGTCGGAGGCTCCCTCACGGGGAGTTACGATTTCGACCACGTTTCTTTCTGCCGCTTTCTTTTCTAAAGAAAGCGGCAAATCCGTTCCAAGCGCTAACGAGTGAGGGACTGACAAGAGATTCAGATCGATGGCTGAACCGGAGCACATCTAAAACACAGCAAAACCAATCTGAACAGCACTAGAACTAAGGGCAACAAATTTGCAGCAAAAGGGAGGACCCACGATGGCAACCTTCATCCTTCTCACAAAACTCTCATCGCAAAGCCTCGGCGAACCCCACAAGCGGGAGACGATCGGTCGCAAGTGGTTCCAGGAGGTCAAGAAGAAATGTCCGGAGGTGAAATGGATCGACCACTACGCGCTCCTCGGTCCATTCGATTTTATGGACATCTACGAAGCACCGAATGAAGAGGAGGCAGCGAAAGTCTCGATGATCACGATGTCGAAAGGGGCCGTGAAGGCGGAAACGTGGGCCGCGCTGCCGTACAAGAAATTCCTCAAGATTGCTGAGGAATTGTAGAACTCCTGCACCGATCCTTCTTAGGTTCGCAGCGACCTGCGTCAGAACTTTGAGCGTGCGGGTGGCTGCACCTGCTCCTACTGGAAGTCATCCCAGAAGTTCCAGGTCTGTCACCCCGAACTCGTTTCGGGGTCTATTCCACGCCAGAAGAGAGATGCTGAACCAAGTTCAGCATGACGCAGTGTGTTTTTGAAATAAGTTCTAGCCAGATGCTGCTGCGTGAGCGGCGGAATCCCTTTGCATCATAACGAAGAGATACAGTCCCAGCGGCACCATCACGGGAAGTTCAGCGACCTGCATGGCTTTCCGATACATTTGCACGCTTGCCGAGTGCCGGAAAACGCCGCGAATCTTGATGTGAACGAGTGTTTCCCCCGCCACCGTCTTGAACTCGACCGTGCTCCTCCAGCGATTCACTTCCAGCAAGTACTTGCTCCCGCCCTCTACCTCGAGTGTTCCGCCCCCTTTCCACACGTTGGGAACGTAGGTCGCCAGATCTGCGTCCGCGCCGGAGGCTCTGACCACCGTTCTTTTCTTCCAGAATCCGACGCGTTGAAACGTCCATTGCCCGTCTGCAGTCTCCGCCTCCGCAAGGGAGCTGAGAAATTTCGGAAAATGGAGCTTCCCGACGAGTTCATCTCCGAATCGTAATTCGAACTCAGATTGGAGTGCCCTCGGCTGAACCCAGGTCAGCTCGTGGTCAATGATCGATGCTATTTTTCGCATGGTGTCGTATCCTCTTACCCTTCCGGGGGGTGCCGGCAACCCCGGTCGTGCTTGCCCTTGCGCTCTAGACTGAGGCGACGTTCAGGTACCATCCGAGCATCAGCAAACATGGGAGTTCTGGCAGCTGGGCCGCCGCTGTTGTGATCTCGATTTCTGCCGACGGTCGAAGCAGGCCGCGGGACCGAAACCGGATCAGCGGCTCACCTTCCTCGGTCCGAAACTCCCCTCTTCCTTTCCAGGAACCCGGCGTTAGCACGATCTTGCGGCCGTCCCGAAGTGAGAGTGTGCCGCTCCGGTCTCGGGGACCCGATTCGAATACCGCCACGTCGCGGCGCTCGGCGCAGACGTGGATGACGATCTTTCCCTGTGATGTCCTGGCGCGCTCGAGAGTCCAGTGTCGGTCGGCGTGTTCCGCTGTCGCGTAGGAGCTCAGCAAACCGTGAAATCGCATCCGGACGATCGTCTCGCCGGCCGACAGGAGCTCGTACTCCATCTTGAGCGCGCTCGGCTGCACCCACCGCAGGTCGGTGTACGCAACGGCCGGCGCCTCCTGCGGCGGCGGGGCTGTCATCGGTTCAGGAGGTTGATGAGCCTGTGTCGGAGGTATCTCTGTTCTCATTGGTGGTATCCTGTGAATTCAGTCTGCCTGACTTCCTGGCCGCGTCGGTGAGGAGAAACTCGATCTGCGCGTTGACGCTGCGCAGATCGTGTGCAGCCCACTTCTCGAGAGCGGCGTAGAGGCTCTCGTCAAGTCGAAGCAGGAATTTCTTCTTCTCACTCATTGATACAATGTGCCCGTGTTGATCACCGGCTGCGCCTGGACCTCGGAGACGAGCGCAACCATGAGGTTATTGACCATCGTGGCCTTTTTCTCCTCGTCGAGCGTGACGATCTTCTGTTCACTCAGCGTGTGGAGCGCCTGCTCCACCATGCCGACGGCACCTTCGACAATCTTCCTGCGCGCGGCAATGACGGCCTGTGCCTGCTGGCGGCGGAGCATGGCTTGAGCGATCTCGGGCGCATAGGCAAGGTGGCTGATGCGCGATTCGTTCACCTCGACACCGGCGATTTCCAGCCGGGTCTGAACCTGATGCTTCATACGGTCTGCGATCTCCTGCGGCCTGCTTCGCAGAGATGCGACCTCCTCATCCTCCACATCGTACGGATACTCGGAAGCAAGCGCGCGGATGGCGGTCTCGCTTTGAATAGCGACGAAGTTCTCGTAGTGGTCGACGTCGAACAGCGCCCGAGCAGAATCGACGACCTGCCAGACAACGACGGCCGCGATCTCGATCGGGTTGCCGTGGAGATCGTTCACCTTTATTTTTTCGCTGTTGAAGTTCCGGATGCGCAGGGAGACGTGCCGCTTCACAGCGAACGGGTTTGCGTACCAGAACCCTGAGTCGCGTACGGACCCGATGTATTTGCCGAAGAGCACGAGCACCCGCGCCTCGTTCGGCTGGACCACAAAGATGCCCGCAGGGAAGATCAGCGTGATGATGAAGAGAGGGATTTCGAACCAGAGATACTCAGGCATCTCGTTCTCAGCCATGTAGTAAATCAGGTATGCATTTGCAGCAAGAAGGATCAAGAGTATGAGGAGCGCTAAATAGCCGCTCATTCTTCTCGCAGTTGTTTCGGTGACAGTTTTCATTGCAGGGCTCCTTTCGTTAGCTCTGATAGCACAATGATATCATAGTAATATCACAAAGTCAAGTTAATTCGTCAAAATCGTATGCCCTTTGGAAACTCAAGAAAATGGATTAAGATTAGGCTATTCGGAGCTTCAACAAGGAGAGAATTCATCCTGAGTTGTGAGGGAGCTTCGCCACAAAGCTTGGCGAACAAGTCCGCTCCCGACCTTTCGCACAGCCCGACCGGACACCGAGCCCTACCATGCCACGCGCGACCTTTCGATTCTACGCCGAGCTCAACGACCACTTGCCACCTGAGCGTCAACGCGTGGCGTTCGAGCAGGAGCTCCCCGATCGAGCGACGGTTCGCGATTCGCTCAAGCTGCTCGCCGTTCCGGAGTCGGAGGTCGATCTCGTGCTCGTCAATGGCATTTCCGTCGATCTCTCGTACACAGTGCAGGAGGGAGACAAGGTCAGCGTCTATCCTGTCTTTGAGTCGTTCGATATCTCGTCAGTGGGGAAAGTACGCGCGCAACCGCTACGCCAGCCGCGCTTTGTTCTCGATGTTCACCTTGGCAAGCTTGCCTACCATCTTCGCATGCTCGGCTTCGATACGCTTTACCGCAACGACTTCGACGACAGCGAGCTCCTCAAGATCTCCGCGACGGAGAAGAGAGCTCTTCTTACGAAGGATCGGAAGCTATTAGAGAATCCGACGGTGACACGCGGTTATTGCGTGAAGGGGAAAGATCCAAGAGAGCAGCTCTTGGAAGTCCTCCGCAGATTCGACCTCTACGACTCCATTCATCCCTTCATCCGCTGTCTCCTCTGTAACAGCCTCCTCGAGCCCGTCAGCAAAGAGGCCGTTCTTCACCGCCTGCCCGAGCGGGTCAAGGGGATCTTTAGCGAGTTCCAGCGATGTCCAACGTGCGATCGCGTCTACTGGAAGGGGTCACACTACGAAAGAATGGAGAGCTTTATTGAGGAGGTAATGAGGGGGGAAAGGAAATAAATAAAGGGAGATTCCCGGAATCTCACTCGAACGACCCAGCAAAATTCCGGGAATCTACCCGATGCTATTTCACCTGTAACTTTTCAAGCATCTTCTGCCCGTTGGCGTTCTTCGGGTTGAGCTCGAGCGACTTCTTGTAGTTCTGAATGGCGAGATCCTTGTCGCCGGCGTTCATGTAGGCTTCGGCGAGGCTGTCGTACACATTCCATGACTGCGGGTAGAATTCGGCATTCACTTTGAACACCGCTATGGCCGCTGCGTACTTCCGCTCTCCCATCAGCGTGTAACCAAGGCTGTTCAGACGGGCCTCGTTCACCGCCTGATCACTGGGATTGTTTCTCCGGAGAGTGCGGTACGCCTCCATCGCAGCGTCGTCTTGCCCTTCGATCAAATACTCTAGTGGTGCCTTCGCGCTCTGACTCATGCGGGGCCCCTTTTGTGTCCCACCCGGGTAGCGGAGCATCACTTCGTCCGGTGCGTCGAACACGTACTGCACACCGCGGTCCCTGCGAACGAACTCCTTGTCGGATACCGGCAGGAGCTCAAACTCCTGCTCCTGCAGCTCCTTTCCGACCAACTTTCCTTCCTCGATTCTCACGCTTAGAACGCGGTCGGATCCAAGCTGATAGCGGCCGGCAAAGGGCTCCAGTTTCTGATGGTTGAGAGTGACGACCTCGATCGGCTCCGGCAGGTAAGCACGCCATTGGTACTCCTTCGCGATGCTTCTCAAGATCTCCGATATCAGCTCGCCTGACCGGCCGTCGGAATTCGTCATCACCACGGCACCGTAGCCACCTTCCTTGTTGGCGATCAGTCCGCAGATGAATCCGATGTCTTGCCCACCGTGACCGAAATAGCTGTCATTGCGTTCAAGAAAGAAACCCAAGGCCATGTTCTGGGAGGGGTTGATCGGGATCTGTTTCGTTACCATCAGCTGAACAGTCTTCTCGGAAAGGACCTTGTTCGACTGACCCTTCAGAGAAAGCTGCACTTCGATCGCAAACTTCGCCAGGTCGATCGGGGTGGTCCACAATCCCGCAGCAGCCATCTCAGGATAGAGAAAGCGCTTCCCTTCCACCACCCGACCATCTCCGTAGTGGCCTGAAGCCGCGAGCTTGAGGCGCTCCGGCCCCATCGTCTGTTCGTACGAGCTGGAGGTCATGCCGAGGGGCGCGAGAACCTTCTCGCGCATGATTTCAGGGAAAGGCTTCCGTTCGATGTCAATCATCGCCTGCTGCATGATCGTCAGCCCGCCGCCGGAATAGCGCCAGAGCGTTCCGGGGACAAGATCGACGCGGATGGGGGCAGAGTTGGCAGGCGGCTCTCCGTTGAGAATCTGAATCAGCGTCGGTATCGGTTCGCCGGCGGCATAGCCGCGAAAACCGTGGACTGTCACACCGGCGCTGTGACTCACGATCCGTCGCAGCGTTGCTTTGTCCGTCTTCGTGAGTTCATTCTCCGGCACCTTCCACGAAACAAGCTTCTCGTTGATGTCCCGGTCGAGTGCAAGCTTTCCTTCTTCTACGAGCCGCAGCGCACCCATCACGGCCACCGGCTTGCTCACCGAGCCTGCGACGAAGAGCGTCTTCTCCGTCACCGGTTCCTTGGTCTCGTTGTCCATCACCCCATATCCCTTCGCCCAGGCAATCTTGAAGTCCTGAATGACGGCAACGCTCACGCCCGGTATGTTGTAGAACTTCATCCTCTCTCCAATGTTCCATCCCTTTTCTCCTTTGATCAGGACCGGAGGCAGAAGTCCGTTTTCCACACGTGCTACCCTCTCGTCTTGCTGCGCCCGGAGGGCGATAGGCGATGATAGAAGCGCGAGGAGAAGTATCAGCATTCGACGAGCATGTGGGGGCTTCATTAGCGTACTCCGAGAGTTATGGAAGGCGGTCGTCGACTGGAATATAGCAAACAGGCACATCATGCAGTAGACCTCAGCAGCCGACGGAGAATCGCATGCAATCCTGTCTCACTGCTCGAGATGCTGCCCGCAGTATGGGGAGCCAATGAAATGAGCTGCCAGCCTCTTGCCGGACGCCTGTAATCCGTTAGAATCAAATCACTTACGGGCGGTGACAGGACTTGAATAGGCCAACAATTTTTGCCTCCTTGGTGCAACCATTCTTGCTGAGATCGGTCTCTAGTTATAGCCGGCCGTAGTGAGTGGTACCACACCCCGGAAGGGGATCAAGGACGGAATCGAGTGAATTCACCCGTAGTGACAGACAATGAGCTGATGCTCCAGGTGCGCGAGGGAGACGCAGCGAAGCTGGGCATCCTCTTCGAGCGCCACCACGTCAGACTGTACAACTTCCTGGTGCGCTTGACGAGCAGACGTGATCTCAGTGAGGATCTGGTGCAGGAGGTGTTCCTGAGGATCCTCAAGTACGGGCAGACATTTCGAGGGGAGGGCACCTTCACAGTCTGGATGTACCAACTCGCGCGAAACGCTGCCGCAGATCACTTCAGGAAGTGGAAAAGGGAGAGTGTGGCGGATGAGATGCTGCAGGAACATGCCGATGAGGATCCGCTGCCGGATGAGCACGTCGAGCGTGGGGACACCGCGGCCCTTCTGAAGGCGGCGCTGGCCAGACTCCCCGCCGATAAACGGGAGGTTTTGATTCTGGCCCGATATCATGAGCTGAAGTATGAAGAGGTCGGACAGATCCTCGGCTGTGCCGTCGGTACGGTGAAAGCAAAGGTTCATCGGGCGTTGAAGGAATTGAAGAAGGAATTTGCGAGACTGTCGCGGGAGAAGCTCTGAGCATGGCAAGATGTTCAAACGAGAAGGACCACGTAAGGTGATGTTATGAAGAGAACCAACCATGTGCTCGGTCGGCTGCCCGACTATCTCACGGGCAGCGTAGGCGATGACGAGAGACTCGACATCGAGCGGCACATCCGAGGCTGCAAATCGTGTCGGTCGGAGTTTGAAATTCTGACGACGCTTTGGCAAGATCTCGGACGTCTGCCCGACGAGAAACCGAGCGAGCGGGTGCGGGAGAGATTCTATGCGGAGCTTCGTCGTTTCAAATACGGGCTCGGACGGGGGCCGCATCAAGAGCGGGATTGGCTCGATCGGCTCAATGCAGTCGTCAGCCGGCTCTGGCCGAAGCAGCCGGCTTTTCAGGTTGCCTTGGCCGTTCTTTGTCTGTTCGTCGGTTACGTTGTCGGCTATCGGATCGACACCGGCGGGCGCGTCGGTAACGGCGACGTCGCCGCGCTTCGAACTGAGGTCCAGAACATGCAGCGGGTTGTGATGATGTCCCTCCTCAAGACGGAGTCGGCCAGCGAGCGGATCGTAGGCGTCAGCTGGAGCGAGCGCATCAACCGCCCCGATGAACAGGTGCTCGGGGCGCTGTACGAGACGCTGAACTACGACCCGAACGTCAACGTGCGGCTCGCCGCCCTCGATGCCCTGACGAGATTCTCCGACGCGGCCAGCGTCCGGGAGCATCTCCTGAGCTCGCTGCTCAAGCAGACATCCCCGCTCATCCAGCTCGCGCTCGTCGAGGTCGTGGCGAACGTCCTCGACACGCAGGCGATCGGCACATTTCGCCAGCTTCTGAAGGATCCGAATCTCAACAAGACTGTGCGTGAACGTATTGAGAGTCGGCTGAAGGACCTGAAACCATAACGACAGCTAATTCTGGAGATGACAATGAAACGTCGATTGCATATGGCTCTGATGCTCGGAGGGAGCTGCGTCCTTGCCTTCGCAGGAACTTCGTTTGCACAGAAGGTTCATGAAAACCAGGAGGTCCGCCGGACCCTCAAGTTTGCACCCGATGCGCAGCAGCGACAGGTGGTGGTCGATAATATCAGCGGGGAGATCAGCGTGACAGGATATGATGGGGCGGACGTCCAGCTCGTTGCCCATGAGGAGATCGAGGGTGAGTCGAAGGAGAAGATCGAGGAAGCGAAACGGGAGGTCGTCCTAGATATCAAGGAGGAAGGGAACAAGATCATTCTCTACGTCGACGCCCCCTGGCGGTGCCGGGATGGCGTCAACTACCGCGGCTGGCATTACTACGGGTACGATGTCACGTATGATTTTGAATTGAAGGTTCCGCACAAGACGAGCCTCTATCTCAAGACGGTCAACCACGGAAAGGTGCTGGTGGATGATGTGGAAGGTGAGTTCGAGGTGAGGGACGTAAATGCGGGCATCGAGATGACCCGGATCAATGGCCCCGTGAACGCTGTGACGGTAAACGGTCCGGTGAAGGTCTCGTTCACCCGGAACCCGCAATCCGACTGCTTTTTCAAGACGGTCAATGGCAAGGTGGAGGTGACGCTCCGCGATGGGCTGAACGCGGACCTCGCCTTCAAGACGTTCAACGGCCAGGTGTACACGGATTTTGAAGTAAAGGGCCTCCCCAGGAAGGTCGCGACGATCGAGCAGCGGAGCGGCCGGCGGAAGATCTACCGTCGAGGAGAGTACTTCTCAGTTCGGGCCGGAAAAGGGGGGACGGAATTTTCGTTCGATACGCTCAACGGCAACATCTATATTCTCAAGCAGGACTGAGGGCATTCGCGCTCAGATGAAGCCGGGCAGTCCAATCACCGTGCAACACTTTCTAATAAGGAGAAGAGGGAATGACTACCATAAGAAAACAGCTGGCGGGGATTCTGTTCATCCTCAGCTCGAGCAGCCTCGTTCTTGCGCAAACGCCGTCGGTCGATCGCATCAATGTTCCGCTCTCCGATCCGGGCCGACCGGTGACGCTCAGGGTCGGCTTGATTAGCGGAAGCATTACTGTCAAGGGATCCTCAACGAAGGAGGTTGTCGTCGAGGCCCGCACCCGCTTTGAAGAGTACGAGCGGGAGGAGAGGTCTGAAGCCCCTCCAGGTCTGAAGCGCATTCCAAACACGAGCACCGGCCTCTCCGTGGAAGAGGATGACAACGTTGTCCGTGTCAGCACGGGATCGCGGGGAGGATCGCGCACAACCGACCTTACAATAGAGGTCCCCACCGCCTGCTCGATGAAACTCAGCACCGTCAATGACGGGGACATCAAAGTCCAAAACGTCACCGGGGACCTGGAGATCAACAACACCAACGGCCACGTGACCTTGACCGGCATTTCGGGTTCCGCCGTGGCGCACGCTTTGAATGGCGACCTCGTGGTGACATTTGTGAAAGTCAACCCACAGAGAGCGATGTCCTTCAGCTCGCTCAACGGGAAGATCGACGTCACGCTTCCGGCGGACACGAAAGCGTCTCTCTACCTCAAAGACGAAATGGGGGAAATCTACAGCGATTTCGACATGAAGGTCGAGCCGGCCACCACGAAGGTCGAGGAGGGAGGGAAAGGGAAGGTGGGGAGGTATCACGTCAAGGTGGAGAAAGCGATGCGGGGTGTGATCAACGGCGGCGGCGTCGAGATGCAGTTCAGCAACTTCAACGGGGACATCTACATCCGCAAGGGTAAGTAAGAACGAAGAAAGCAGGGGCGGTGCAACCTGCCCCTGCCGTTATTCCCAAGGGACTTGAACCCCTTTCACTGCCGTTTCTTCGGCTTAGCGTCCCTTCCCCTCATAGGGGAAGGCTAGGATGAGGTCATTTCTGACCGTCTTTCAACCTCAACTCATCCGTTTGCTGCAAGGAACGCCAGCGTCATTTCCGTTGCTTCTGCGTCTGATAGTTATCGTACTGGATCGACTTCTTTGCCTTCCGCGTGTCAGAGGTGTCCCTGAGGATCTTCTGATACGACTGTAGTCTCTGCTTCTGCTCCTGCAGGACAGCGCCTCCGGCCCCCGTGCTGGTCGCTGCCGGTGAAGCGCTGATCAACATCTCCGCTCCTTTCATCTCCTTCGTCGCTTCCTCGTAACGACCTTCATCCAGAGCCTTCATGGCGTGCTCCACGGTGCGGGTCGAGACGGCAACGTCTGCCTTCGCCTGCGTTTCGAGGTCCCGGTTCTTGTCGACCTCCACCAGGCTGCTTGTGTAGTGAGCAGTCGCCGCGAAGGACGGCCACCGCTCGAACCACCCAAGCTTGCCATCGTAGTGCAGCACGCCTCGTGCGACGGTGAGAGAACCGGTTCCTTCAGGCACCAGCAACTCAACCGTGAGTTCGCGGCAGTCGTTCGCATACAGGTCGCCGAGCGGGACCACATATCGATTTCCCTCCCTGCGGTACTCGATGCCGATGACGTCGAGGAGGCGCACGCCCCTTCCGAGTGTTAATTCGATGGACGCATTTTGAGCGGCGACGCACGAAAGGAGGTTGAACTCCTTCCGGAAGATCGACGCCAGGCTGTGGGGACTCTCGATGAAATAGTAGTCACCGCCGCCGCTCTCAGCGAGACCCACCATCAAGTTCTCATTGTAGTCGAGCCCGACACCCATCGTCGTCAACGAGATGGATCTCGCTCGATACCGCCGCGCGATCCTTTGAAGCTCATGAGGATCAGTGATGCCTTGGTTCGCGAGGCCATCGGAAAGCAGAATCACCCGATTCACGTACTCTTTGTCGAGGTTGCGTTCGACCTGCCGGAGCCCCTCCATCATCCCACCGCCAAGATTCGTGGTTCCTCGGGGGTAGACCTGCTCGACGAGGCGCTTCAACTCCCTCTTGTCGCACACTCGTTGCGCCGGCCGCAGGATCTGGATGACGTTGTCATAAATGACAATAGAGAAAACATCCTCCTCGCGAAGTTGATCGATCAGCGCGTACAGAGCCCTCTTCGCGTACTCGATCTTTCCCTCATCGGCCATTGATCCGCTCCGGTCCAGGACAACCGAGAGATTCATCGGCCGCCTGCGCGGCGATTCGATCCCTGCAGCTGTGATGGCCACCTGCAGGTAAACCTTCCCGCCGTTGAACGAAATGTACGGGCAGTTGAGCCGCCCATCGATCGTGATGCCTTTGCTGTGATCTGCTGCCGAAGCAATGGACACCGCTGCAGCGAGCGTGAGAACTAGTGCGATCATTCGTTTCATAGATCTACCCTCCTTTCATCCTTATGGGAAGTGCCACGCACCTCCACGGTGCGTCACGCTTGCATCTACCACGAATACCGGATCGTATAGTTGACGACCGCTTGCCCGTCTTTGGCGATCTTCACCGGGAACCTTAGCGTCGTTTGATCCACCTTCGTCCAATCGGTATTGCTTCTGACAATCTCCCACTGGCTCCAGCGCCAAGGGTGCTCGTAGACCTGTACTTCCACCGGCTCTTCCTTGTGGTTGCGGACCTTGATCTCGATGGTCTCTTCTATGATATGTCCGGACGCGTACGTCTTGAAATCCTTCTGCGCGCGCTCCCCGACGATGTCGAACGCGTTCCCGAGATAAAGCTTCACCTCTTCGTCTTTCGGTGTATGATCGATCTGATCCTCCCCGATGAATTGTTCCCTTCCATCCTCGTCCCGCTTATAGACCCGGACCTTGCCTTTCGGGAGCGGTATGCCGAGGCCGGATTGCACGTCGTTCTTGAACGTCACGTACACCCCCACCTTCGTGTTTGATTGCTGGCCGAAGCTCCCCTGCGATCGGTACGAGTAGTTTCTATACCAGGCCCGCCACTGATCTGCGAGGCCGTCGTAAAGGAAAACCTTCTTTGCCGATACGCTGTTCGCGGAGGTCAGCTCGATCTGCTTGGTCTCGTTGTTGTTCAGATCGGTCCGGCGCTGCAGCGAGTAGAGCTTGTATTCAAAGAGGTCCGTCTGCTTGAACTGGGGCGCGGCGGCGTTTGTCACGGCGAGACCCTTTGCCATCCGGGCTTCGTAGTCAAACACCTGTTGCACGACGTTCACATCGCCTGCGACCAGTTTGAGCCCCGCGTTCTTGAAGCTCGTGCCGGAATTATTCGTGACGGTAACCCAGCCCGTCACGTCGATCTTCGAGTCGTCTTTGTTCAGCAGCGCGACGTAGTCGCAATTCCACGAGAGCTGCCGGGCGAGGTAGCTGATCTCCGCCTTCTGGCGCCCCTCCCGTGAGTTCGTGACGAGCCACTCAAGCTGCGGGCGAAGGATGAGACCCTGAGGGAGACTTGGGAGGAGGAGCTGACCGGCCGGGTTGATCTCGATCTTGCCGTTGATTTCCGCAATCATTCCCCCTGTGGAGTAGTAATTGGGGATTGAAAGGCCGGATTGCGGCTGCAGTTGATAGCCGGTCGCAAGGAGCTTCCCGCGGACGATGTATTCCTTTTCCGTTTCGGGATCGACGCGGCGGAATTCAACCTCCTTGCCGATATATTTCTCGAGCAGCTTCGCCGGATGGACGAGGTCGTACTCATAATTCTGTTCGAGGATTCGGACGGCCGAGGGATCCGTGAGGCTCATGAAATGCAGCGAGGTTCCATCGATCGTAGCCGGGATATCGGGCAGGGCGACACGGCTCATGCCTTTCACGAGGTTGATGATCCGCTCCTCCCTGATGAGGGAGAGATTTTGATTGTAGATGGTCAGATCGACGGCTGTTCGGTCGCCAACCGTTGATGGCTGGCTTTCCTGTGCGAAGATGCCTCCGCCGACTCCGAGAACCATCATGAGACTGGCGAAAATGCGGTGAATTTTGAACATGGCAGCCCCCTCTGAGTTGTTTGGATAATGGTTTGGTTCTTAGTAATTTTGCATGGTTTTGGCATTCACCTTCTGCCCGTTGATGACATTAACTGACGAAAGGTAAATGAAGTCGTCGCTCCTCTTCCTGAACACAGACAGCAAGATCCTGGACCTCATTCGGAGAGGGGACGAGGAAGCACTTGTGATGCTGTACGAATCGAATCGGCGCCCGGTTTTGGCGTATGTCATCAGGAACAGCGGAACTGAGGATGATGCTGAAGACATGCTGCAGGAGTCGCTGGTGGTCTTGTGGGAACGGGTTCGATCCGGGCGGTTTGAGTACTCGGCAAAGCTGAGCACGTTCATCTACGGGGTCGTCAAAAATATGTGGTCGCGCAGGCTTGCGCACATGAGAAGGGAAGCACCGTCAGAGCTTGATCCCGAACAGCACTCGGATGGAGCTCTTTCGCCCCTTGAACATCTGATTGATTCCGAGGAAGCGGAGCTTGTGCGCGCGGCGCTGGAGCGGATCGGGGAACAGTGTCAGAAGCTCTTGAAGCTGTTCTACTGGGAGGAGCTGTCGATGGAGGAGATCGCGGTTCAGATGGGCTTCGCGAACGCGGATACCGTTAAGGCGAAGAAATATCAATGCAAGAAAGCGCTGGAAACGGTGCTGCGAGAAGTCATGGCGCAATAAAGTGGTGAAGGTGAAAGGATTTGAACGGCGGACCACGATCGTTGGGCGCAAAAATCCGGAACGGGAAACTTGGAACTCGAAACCGTAAACTGACCGAGTTATGCCTGAGCTAAAGTTACACTGGACCGATGATGAGGATCTGCTCGCGAGGTTTGTTCTGAATCGCGTGGAGGCGGCAGAGCGAGAACAGCTTGAAGCACACCTGAGGAGTTGCGAGCGGTGCCGCCGCGCGGTCGAGGCTGAGCAGTTGCTCGCTGCGGGGATCAGAAAAGCGGGAAGGGACCAGCTGAAGGCACGACTGAGGGAAAGGGTGGTTCCCCGGAAGAAATTCGAGGTCACGTGGTATCAGGTTGCTGGCGCGGCGGCGGCGATTGTGGTTCTCGTCAGTATTGGCCTCTACAACCGGTGGTTCATTTCGGGTGTGAGGGAACAACCGCCGATGGCCGCTCAGCAGAATGAAGTGGACAAGCTTGAGATGCCGGCGGATCGATCCAAACCGATTGAGAAAGACAGGGAGAAGGGGCCATCGCCTGCGGCTGGCGGTGCACGTCCGCGCGGAGCGGCGAAGGGGATCGCGGCAGAGGCTCCTCAGGTCCCAATTGAGGCCAAATCGAATCGCGCGCTCGAGCCGAAGGTAGCCCCTCTGCAGATCGCAGCCGCCCAGGCGGAGAAGGAACCTGAAGCCTTGGACAAAGGGATGCTGGAGGCAAAAACAGTATGGGTGGAAGGAACCGTCCTTTCACAAGCCCGGGAAGACCGAGCTGTCCTTCCTGCGGGGAAGAAGGCCGAGCAGCTGCATGCCCGCAAGATGGCGGAACCGGCTCCGGCTTTTCAGCAGCAAGCACTCGTGCGGACAAAAGAGGCTGCAGGCTTCATCATCACTCAGCTTCCGGCATCCGACCTCCCAAAGTCCCGACGGCAAGAGTCGCATCGATCGAATTCCATCCAGACGCTGCTTGGGCGGACAGGTGAAAAGCTGCACTTGACAATCTACCTTGATACGCTCGTGACCGATCCGGAACTGCAGGACGCGCGCATCGTGCCGATCAGCGAGGACTCAATCATCCTGAACCTGGGCAGCCAACAAATCGGGTTTAAGATCCCCCCTGACTGGAGTCAAGAAACGTTGAAGCAAACGGGCAAGAAGCAGTGAAGGAGCGCGCGTCCGTTGCTGATCTGCGAGCATTCACGCGAGAGCGCCTTATCCGATCCTGTTCTTCCGGCATTGCGCTTTTCTTCCCGCCTCTTGCAGAATCTTCTCTCGAATCGATTCCCCCCGCGTGAACCGCTGACGCTTTTGCCTGCTCGTAGACCCTGATCCCGCTATAGCACGCGCAAGCCCTGCCTCCCGTCGGGTATTCGCAAACATTCATTCCTTGCGCATTTCACCCACGCAGCAATTTGGAGAAGGTACGAGAGGTTAGGTTCCCCAACTGTCAAACAACTTGACCGAGTAGGAGGCAGCCGATTGTCGCGCAGAGCCATCTCGCCGCAGATGGCACATGAAGTAGTGACTGGAGACACAAACGGTCGGTGTGATGAAGAGATGACTTGACTTTCGATGCTGAGGAGATTATCTTGGGTCAAGAGTTTTTGCATTCCTATCGGACGACGGGTCTTCGCGTAGCATCACGACTAGCGATCCTATTTCATCGATTCGCACGATCACATGGAGAGACGACTTCGCGGTTCAAGAGTGCAGCCGGTTGACCGCTGAAGGTGTTTTTCTTTTCCTCGTCCAGGGCAGACATCGCTATGCTGGATTCTCGTCACGATTGGCTCGCGAAACTCATCCTCTGTTCACTTGCGCTGAGCGCACTACTCGTCAGTAGTGCAGGGGCGCAAGGGAACGGCAGCCCCGATCCTCCCGCCGGCCTCCGTGTCACCTCTGTAACACCAACATCCGCTGCGCTCAGCTGGCAATCCGTCCCGGCCGCAGAATCCTATGAGATTGAAGTTGCCACGGACTCCAAATTCCACTCGGTTGTGAGCAGCGGCTCGACGTCCTCCACTTCGATCGATGTGAATGGACTGGCCGGAGGTACGACCTATCTCTGGCATGTGAGGGCGGACAACGGGAAGAAAGAAAGTGATTGGAAAGAAGGCGCAAGCTTCGCGACGGAGCCTGCTGAAGCAGTCGTGCAGACGCCTGTTGCTCCAGGACTCGTCTCGCCGTCGAACAATGCAAAGGATATTCCGGCTGATGTGACGTTATCGTGGAGCAGCGTTGAGGGAGCCGCTTCGTACCGGATACAGATCTCGACCGATGCGAACTTCGCCAGTACAGTCACAGATGAAGCTGGACTGACAGCCACGTCGTTTGGCGCGTCAGGACTTTCGCCGGGCGCGAAATACTACTGGCGCGTAAGTGCGGCGAACGCGGGGGGCACGAGCCAGTGGTCGAGCAAAAGGGCACTTACGGTCGCTTCCAGCCAATCGGGTGGCTCGGCCCAGAGCAGCCCGACTTCCGTCGATCCTCCTTCGGGACTTCAGGTTGATGACATCACCTCGACATCCGCCACTTTGAGTTGGAGCGGATCTTCGAGCGCGAAGTTCGACGTCCAGCTGAATCCAGGGAGCAAGAGCTATTCAACCAACTCGTCGACGTTGACGATCACCTCGCTCTCCCCCAACACGACGTACGACTGGCAAGTGAGATCCAAGAGCAGCAATGGTAAGGACACGAGCGACTGGGTGTCTGGTCCATCCTTCACGACTCTTGAATCACCGCCGCCCCCACCTCTGAAACCTCCAGCGCCGACGGGGTTAAGCGCCACGCCGACGGAGACGGGTGCAACGCTAAGCTGGGACAGTTCGGTGGGAGCCACCTCCTACCGGGTGCAGGTATCAACGAAAGCGAACTTTCCGCCGGGGCAGACGGATCAGGATGTGACAACGACGGAGACGACGATAGCGATCGGTGGGCTGAGCAGTCAGACGACCTACTACTGGCGGGTGAGCGCATCGAATACGGCGGGGGCGAGTGGCTGGTCGACGTTGGAATTTACGACCTTGGGCACCCAGCCGTCCCAAACACCGTCAGTACCGACCGGGTTGAATGCCACGCCGACGGAGACGGGTGTAACGCTAAGCTGGGACAGTTCGGTGGGAGCCACCTCCTACCGGGTGCAGGTATCAACGAAAGCGAACTTTCCGCCGGGGCAGACG
>Ga0315554_1000809_pt1 | contig 18467 bp, 13 predicted proteins | sample SalMarSW160370MG_FD_202114 | JGI IMG/M metagenome (GOLD analysis project Ga0315554, IMG submission 202114) | Salt marsh sediment microbial communities from the Plum Island Ecosystem LTER, Massachusetts, United States - Salt Marsh Sediment SW1603-70 ... | reverse complement strand
GCCGAGGCGGGGATGGGCATGTCCAGTGCAGCCACGCGGCCGACCCACAAGCTCGACGGAAGGGCCTCATGCAAGCGCGCCGAGACTTCCGCTCCCCATCCCATCGTCCGCGTCCCCTCTTCGATGACGAGCACGCGGCGGGTCCGAGATGCGCGCCGGCATAAATTGTCGAGTTTGAATGGGCTGAGCTGCGTAGGCACGATCAGTTCGGTAAAAATCTCCTTCTCGTAGGCCAGATCACGCATGGCCTTCCGCGCCAGAACCGCCATGTAGCCGTAGGCCGCCATCGTCAATTTCGGCTCCGGTGAGCCGCGCAATCGCAGTAGATATGTGGGATATCCAGCGCCCTGGCGTACGATGTCGAACTCACCCGCTTCATCCAAGGGCAAGATCGTGCCGGGATAGAGCAGTTTGTGTTCCACCAGCAGCACGGGATCATCGTCATGAATGACTGCCTGATGCAGCAAGGCTCCGGGATCATCCACATCGGATACGGCAACCACACGCAGGCCGGGCGCTCCAAGGAAGTGTTTTTCCAACGTCTGGCTGTGCGTCGGGCCATACCCACGGCCTCCCCCCATGGGGGTGCGCACGACCAAAGGGATCCGGGCCGCATCTCCACTCATCCAGCGGATCTTTGCGGCGTGATTGATCAATTGATCGGCAGCCAAAGCGATGAAATCCCCGAACATGATTTCAACCACCGGCCGCAGGCCGCGCAACGCCATTCCGATACCTACCCCCACGATGCCCGCTTCCGATACCGGAGTCGTGACCACGCGCTCCGGGAATTGCGTCGATAATCCCACTGCCAATTTAAACGCGCCGCCGTAGGGATCGAGTATGTCCTCGCCGAGGAAATATACTTCGGAGGATTCGCGCAAACACGCCTCGAGCGACTCGTTCATGGCTTCCCGCACGGTCGTCATGAGCTCTCTTCCAGCGGCAAGGCAAGGGATTCCGCAGCGGGAAACGGGTCGTTTTCAGCACGCAGGTATGCCAGTTCGACTTCGCCAGCTACCGCTGTTTCTATTTCGTCTTTCACCTTCTGCTGCAAACGTGCCGCATGTTTCTGCAGTGGATCGCGCGCCCGATAACGCGCGATTTCATCAGGATCGCGGGTGTCGTCTCCCTTTGAATGCGGCGCGAATCGATAAGTGTGCAGGATCAGCGCCTGTGGACCATTGCCTGTGCGAATCGAGTTCGAAATACCTTCGGCGAGCTGCATAATTTCAAGCACGTCACACGCTTCATGCTCCGTGGCCGTAATGCCAAACGCCTCGAAACGGGCGCGCATATCGCCCGCCAGATTCAGTTCCACGGGGGTGCTCTGTGCATAGCGATTGTTCTCGACGATGAAAAATATCGGCAGCTTCCAGAGCGAGGCCATGTTTAAAGATTCATAAACCACGCCTTCACCGAGCGTGCCGTCCCCGATGAAGGTATAAACGAGCGCATCGCGCTTCATTGCGTTTTCTGCGTATGCCATACCTACTGCGATCGGCACCGTTCCTCCGAGGACGCCATTGGCAAAGAAATTTTCCCATTTGATGTGCTGGCTGCCACCACGACCCCCACAAATACCTGTTTTCCGGCCGAGCAGTTCCGCAGCCAGAGCCTGCATCGAGCCGCCGTAGGCCAGGAAATGACCGTGGCAGCGGTGGTTGCTGACGACCACGTCACCCGCCTGCATCGTCGCCAAGACCCCCACGGCATTGGCCTCCTGGCCGATATATGTGTGAGTGGTACCGTATATCTGGCCGCTGGGGAACATCTCCAACAAACGTTCTTCAAAAAGACGGATACGCAGCATCTCACGGTACTGATCTGCGTCATTCCTGGAATTGTTCTTCATGCGCATGCGCTTCTTTCCGAAAACTCCCCTCTCCGGGCAGATCGGGAAACAGGGACATGATAACACAAGCCCGTATTCGATAAAACAATAAGCCGCCCGTCGTAATGGGCGGCTTCGAATTTCCGATTGAATTTGATACTACCAGGATTGCATGTGTTTCTTTGCGAAATCAGCGGCTACGATTCGCCATGCTTCGTGATCTCCCCCGGGAGCACTCGCAACAGCGAAATAGCGCGTCTTTCCTTTGGACTCTTTGGACTCGATTCTCCAATTCGCGCTCGTGAACTTCGTCTTGGTCTTGATATCATAAAACTCAAGTGGATCTTTCACTGTCCGCCTCCTCTGCAGTATGGTTATGCCATCGACCTTGGCACACGGTCCTATCTTATCCTCTCTTAGTGTACCCTACAAGTCGAACTTTTGTACGCCCTACTTGACGGGGCCCTGATTAGGCATGCCTAACTTTTAATGGCAAACCGTTTCCCTTTTTCGATGTTGGATGTCGCCTCATCTATCTTCCTGATCCCCCATGAATTCTTCCGCGGTGGCGTGTCCCGGCTGGCTGATCCCTTCGCGCTTGATCACTTTCCAGAAATTCAAGAGCAGGATTTTTACGTCGAGTCGCAACGACCAATGATCGACGTACCAGACGTCGCGTTCAAATTTTTCATGCCAGGCGATCACGTTGCGTCCACCGATCTGTGCCCAACCGGTAATTCCCGGCAGCACCTCGTGGCGGCGTGCCTGTTCGGGAGAGTAGCGCTCGAGATACTGCATCAACAACGGCCGCGGGCCTACGAGACTCATCTCACCGCGTAAAACGTTGAATAATTCCGGCAGTTCGTCGATGCTGGACGCACGCAGGAAGCGTCCCAATTTTGTCAGCCGAACTTCATCAGGAAGGAGATTGCCGGCGGCGTCGCGAGCCTCGCTCATCGTGCGGAATTTATAGATCTCGAACGGGATCGCACGATATCCCGGCCGCAATTGCCGGAAGAGTACCGGTTTCCCCAGACGGATGCGAACGATCAGCCCCACAAACGCAAGCAGTGGGCTTATCAGGATCAACCCTGGAACGGTCAGGACCAGGTCGAATATCCGCTTTCGCATCGGGATCCCGGGAATGATCAGCGGCATCCTCATCGGAAATCGTTCCACTCCATCACACAGGTAGACGGCTTTACCAGACCATAATGCAGCACAGCAGCCCAAGCCAAGCGGTCGGGCTAAGCTTTTTCCTCCTCGACTTGATTCGTTTCGCTGACGACGTCCGCCATCACTGCTGCCAATTTACCGGCCAGAATCCGTCGATCGAAATGCTCCTGTGCACATTTTCGTCCAGCCTTTCCCATACGCGCACACAGATCGGGATCCGATTCAAGGATTTTCACGGCTCCTGCCAATGCTTGTGGGTATCCCGGCCGGACGAAAATCCCGGCACCGGCCTTTTCCACCACAGATCGGGTCACGCCGTCGATGGCCAGCAAGATTGGCCGCCCGGCGGCCATGTAATCGAAGACCTTGTTGGGATAGGTGGTTTTATATGCATCGATGGGCTTTAATATGGCGATACAAGCATCCGCAGCGGCCAGCGCCTCAGCGATGTTGTTTTTCGACATTGGCGGCAGGAAATACACGTTCGAAAGTCTCAAGGCCGCAGTTTTCCCCATCAGAGTACTTTTCTCTTTGCCATCGCCGATCAGAACGAAAGCCACATTTTTCTGATCCCGCAACCGATCGGCCGCCCCGATGACCACACCAAGATCGTTGGACATGCCGTGTGCACCGGCGTACATCACGACGAATTTTCCCTCGAGACCATGCTCCTGTCGGAAGGCCGTCCCCTTATCCGCCGGATCAAACATGGATACGTCAACCCCGTTCGGCACCAGGGCAACGCTGCGGGCGCCCCGTTCCCGGACGTGCTGTTCAAAACCCGGCGAGTTGATTACCAATCGGTCGGCGCAGCGATATAAAAAACGTTCAAGACAACGCGCGAGCAGGATGAGAAACCGGTTGCGCAGCACACCGACGGCGATGGCAAAATAAGGCCACAGGTCGCGCACTTCGAAAAGAAACGGTTTGCGTTTCAAACGCGCCAGGGCCCACGCCGTCAGGCCTTGAAAGATCGGCGGTGAGGTGCCCCAGACCAGATCGACTTCACGCACGCGCAACCCGACGAAAAAAGACGATAAGGTGAAACTGATGAAACTCAAGACGCGATGAAAAAATGAGCGGTGCCAGGCTGCATAGGTATAGCAGCGATAGATCACCACACCGCTTTCGTCCGTATCCCGCCGCATCCATCCTTGTGCGGTGCGTTCGCCGGTAAGGTAGTTAACCTGCCCGGCGATCACCGTCACGCGATGGCCCTGTGCAGCCAGATAGCGCGCCATCTCGTGATGGCGCGTCCCGCCCGGCTCACCCAGCGCGGCGAAGACTTGATGAATCAGTAAGATGTGCATCGTTCAATTCCAAACGCTGTTCCTGCCAGCCCAAGCTGGAAAAAGGCAAAGTCTCCCGGCCGGGTTCATTCCAGAAGATCTCCATCCCGTCCCGAGGCGCAGCGCCGAAAGTCCACCACGAACAATGGCGCAGCGGAGTGGAGGCTTCGAATCGTTTCACAAGGCGAAGCGCGGGTTGTTTAACCGCATACCCCGTCGCTCGCCATCCGTGCAGTTCGGGATGCTCATATATCCCGTCCCCGGCGATCAAGGCGCCAGCCCGGTAGAGTCCCACGTTACCAATATTCCCTTCCAAACTCACCGCTATGCCGGATTCTCCGAGATCAAGCGACACCCCATCTGTATTCAACCGCCAGGAGAAATCGGGCATCGTCCAAGCGATCGACACGCGATGGTCCCCCGACCCAACGAGATCGTCCACGATCAACCAGCCTGCGTCTCCAAGTCTCACGACCGTCCGACGATGCACGATTCCGATTCGCCGGTAACCGTGATGCTCCCCGGCGACCACCTCGATGGCGCCATCCTGCGACTTCCAGCGGCCGGCGAACTCACCCTGTGCCCAATCGAGCCATAAAAATCTGCCTGCCCGGCGCATGGGCTCCCGGTCATCTACGACGAGGGTGTTGTGAAACGCCGCCCCGATCCAGGGGTTGTCCCAGGGTGGTTTCCCATTATACAGGTACGTGCCAGGATCACAGGCAAGGTTGTGCCCGCGCCACCATAAATCGAAGTGCAGCTGATCCGAGTGCCCCGGTCGAGACCGGAATCGGGCGCAGCGCAGCATTCCCCACGAGTTCTCCCCGCGCAGGATAGAAAAACCGCTGTCCGGAAAATGATACCCGGGTTCGATCGAGTGCACAGCTTTCTCGCCGCGCGCCTCGCTTTCACTCCGGGAATTGTCCCGCGAAACGCTGGACGGCAGACCAAACCAGAGAAGCTCTTCATTCCAGGGTCCATCCGGGAAAGGTTTGCGTTGCAGCAGGGCGAACGAAGCCGCCTGGCACGTCGGGCGATGATCCTCGAAAGTACAGGTGCTCAGCGGAAAGATCAGCGCGCCATCGTTGGGACCCACGTTAGGCACCTGTCCGCTTTCCCCATCGATCATACTGGCAAGCCAGTGCCCGGCTTTCTCCAACGCAGCCAGCGAATCGGGAGGAAACGGTTCATCGTTCACTTCGGCCAGTCGAAACGACCAAAGCGCCGCTTGTAACGCCAATCGATGGTAGTTCGTCGAGTGCTGAACGTAGCCGCCATCGGGGAAGATTTGCTGCGCCAGCGATCGTTCCAGCCAACGCCGGCCCATCCGCTTCCACGCTTTCGCCTTACGGAATTCCGGGAACAATATTCCCACGCCGTACAACGCTGTGGCTTCGACCAACAAATGATTGTTGCGTTGCGCCCGGGCATACATCAGCGTTGGGGGAATGCGCGCCGCATGCGCGGCGATCAAGCCTGCGATCTCACACAGCTTCTGCGGCGATTTGGCGAGGCGTTCAAAAGTCGCGTGCAGGGCAAATATCACCGCCAGCAACCGAATCGCCACCTCTTGCGCCGAGGACCAGTGCGGACCCGAGTTGGGCGGGTTGCAGTCCCGCCAGGAGTCGACCAAGGTCCAAATGGCTTCAGCGTAGCGTGCGTCGTGCGTCAGAAAGTACGCCCGGCTCAACGGGAACACCCAGCCAAAGCGCGCCGGTTCCCAGAGCAGTTTGACGTCCAGCACAAAATCGCGCTCGTCGTAGTCCGCCCAATGGCGATCCAGGGGGACAGAAACACCTGCGGAAGCTCCCGACGGTGAACAAAACGCCCCCCAATCGGGCGGAAAGCCCAGATCATAGCCATCCGTCCCGAACAGCCGGAATTCGCCCGCAAGAATCGCGTCGGCTTGGGCGATCGCTTCGCTCCGGTTCTGCCCGATTGCCTGCATTAGTGCGCTGGAGAATCCGTCGTCGGGATGGAGAAAGAAACGCATGCCGATCCGTTTACGAAATTGAAGATATTGATCGGGTTCGCTGGAAATATCCGGCCGAAGCCAGAAGGTAAGCGGAACGTCGTCCCAGTTTCGTTGGGGAGTTCGCCAGTGAAACCAACCCAAACGCAGGAGAACCTGGTACAGCCCATAAAGCAGTGTGGGCTCGGGGCCAAGTTCACCAAGCGCGCGCAAGATGGTCGTCAAAGATGCCATCACGATCTTGGTAGGGTATCGATCTTTACGGTTGTGCGCGAGCGAAGCGCCTCCACGGCGGCAATCGAACTCAGACTGACGCCGACCAAATGCTCGTAGGGGATGGGCGGCGGGCCGCCTGCGGCGATCGCCTTCGCGAAGGCTTCCCACTCCTGGCGGTGCCCCTTATCCTGGCGCAGCCAGGCACGGTTTACTTTACGCCGTCCATTGTGAACGGTTTCGACCCGCCGGAAATCATCCAGCACAGCCACCCGTCCGCCTCCAATGACCTCGACGCGCTCCTTGGGAAAGGCACGGTCGCCGGCAGCCAAATAACTCACCGTCCCGAGCGATCCATCGGGGAATTCGAGGGTGATGATCACGTTGTCCTCGCGGTATCGCCGATCGTCCGGCATGCCAGTTGCGGAGACTTGCACGGGAGGTGAACCGATCAGGAAGGTGAGAAAATCGATGAAATGACAGGCTTCGCCGATGATGCGGCCGCCGCCCTGTTCGGCGTCGTGCAGCCAATGATCCGGCGGCAGATTTCCGGCATTAATGCGATAGTGCATCGCCAGCGGCCGGGATACCACATCGAAAAAAGTTTTAATGCGCAGCGCAAACGGCGAGAAGCGGCGGTTGAAACCCACGGTCAGTAAACGGTCGCTTTGTCCCAGTACTTGCATGATCTCGCGCAATTCATCGCGCCGCAGCGCCAACGGCTTTTCGCAAAAGACGTGCTTGCCTGCCTTCAAGGCCGCGATCACCTGGGCCGCGTGAAGGTTGTGCCGGGTGAGAATCGCAACGGTATTGATCTTTTCGTCCTCAAGGACTTCATTTACATCCGTGGATGCGTAATGGAAGCCAAAACGCTTTCCAACCTGCGTGCCCGTTAACCCGCTCGCGGTGACCAGGCCGATGCGCTCGACTCCCTTTACTTTCCGCAACGCGGGAAAGAGAACCGCCGTGGCGAAATTTCCCGCACCGATCGCTCCCAACCGGACTCGTGCCGACGGCGTTATCTTCGGCTGAGCAAGTTCGACCTGGCGGACAATCGAATCCACATCCTTTTCCTGCGGGTATGTTAGCAGCACGCCAAGGAACGATTCCTTCGTCTCCCCCGTAATGAGTTCGTAAGCATCGGCGGCGTGTCCGATGTCGAAGCGATGGCTGATCAGCGAAGTGGCGTCGAACGCCCCCTCCGCCAATGTCTCGAGGAATGCATCCAGGTTGCGCCCTTCGGTCCACCGCACATACTCTGGCGGGTAATCGATTCCCGCCTCTTCGTACAGCGGATCGTAGCGCCCCGGGCCGTAGGAGCGCGAGACGATGAATTGGAGTTCCTTCTGATAATACGTGCGTCGGGGGATATCCATACCCACCGCGCCGACGGCCACGACTCTTGCCCGATCGCGCGCGATGGCTCCCGCAAGTTCGACGGTTTCGTTGGACTGCGTGTCGGCGCAGATCAGTACGACGTCGCAGCCCAATCCCTGGCTGAAAGCCGCGGCAGCTTCTTCGGCCTCCGGGTTGGCGACCGCCTCGGCTCCCAAATTTTTCGCCCGTCCGACACGTTCGGGATCGAGGTCGATCCCCAAGACCGAGCACCCGGCGGCGCGTGCGAGGCCCACCGAAAGCAGCCCCAGAAGTCCCAAGCCGATGACCACCACACGATCGCCGAGTTGCGCTTCGGCCAGACGAAAGCCGTGCAAGGCGATGGCGCCCAACGTGGCGAAAGCACCGGCTTCGAAATCTACGCCTTCCGGCAGGTGTGCCAGCAGGTTTTGGGGCACGACAGCGAACTCGGCGTGGACGGCGTAGCCGCCACCGGCGCAGGCCACCCGATCCCCTACGCGGAAACCCTGTAGACCATCCCCCACAGCCACTACCGTCCCGGCGGAGGAGTATCCCAGTGGCATGGACTGATCGAGCCGGTTCTGCACCGCCTCGAAGGTCGTCATCAGCCCTTCACGGCGCACTTTTTCCAGCACCTGACGCACCAGGTCCGGTCGTGAACGTGCTTTTCCCAACAGGTTTTTAGCGGCAAATTCGACGATGGCGCGCTCCGTCCCTGCGGAGACGAGGGATACCGCAGTACGCACCAATGCCGTCCCCGGCGCCGGTACGGGCACAGGAACTTCGGTTACGCTGGTCTTGCCGGAGCGAACGTCCTGAATGACTTGTTTCATCAAATCCGTTGGGCGGGGATGTAGAGTCTACAGCAACCCCGATCGGGCCTCCCAAAAGCCATTGCGATTCTCGGGGGCATTATAGCATCAGGACGGTTTGTGAGACATTCGAGGCGAACGGTCCTGGCAAACGACAATGGCGCATCAACCACCGGCTTGCTTGAGAACCCGCAGCGCCCGCAGCGTCACCCATTTATTGGCTTTCTTCTTGGCGCCGAAATCCAGCCAGGTCTTGCCGGCGTAATCGTATTCGAGCGCCCAACGCCCCTGATCGTCCTGTTTCTCTCGGATGAGGTCCAGGGCATTCTGCAGACGTGGATCTTCCCCAAAACCCAGACTCACGAGTGCTTCCACGTTCTGCAGCAAATCCGTCACGTAAAACACGGGGAAACCGAACTTCCACCAGTTGCCGCTCGGTTTGTCCGCATAACCGTGGGGGTACTCCGCCGAGGCCGGATCGACGCTGAAGAGGAAATCCACACCGCGCTCGATCGCCGCATCGATCAGCGGCGTGCGCTTCTCGCCAGGCAGCTTTGCGAAGGCCAGCATGACCTTGACCGCGCCCCAGGCGCAGGCCAGACTGTCGTTCGCACCACAGGCGAAGTCGGGACCGCAATTTCCCGCGTAGTAACGCAGTTCGGCTTCCTTCTCACCTTGCGGTGCGACGCCCTCGCCGGTCACGCTTCGGGCCATCCACTCGAAGGCCGCATCGAGGCGTTCGTCCTCCCAACCCAGATCGAGCAGCGCGGCGCACATGTTGCCCTGCAGGCATTCAACCGTCCCCGATGGCGCACCCGAGATGCTGAAGCGACCTCTTGAGGAAAGCGTATTTGCAAGGACATATTCACAGGCCCTCGCGATACGCTCGTCTTGTTCTACCGAGGCGCCCAACTGTGCCAACAGAATGAGCGCCCATACCGTGCTGCGATATTTGGGGCGATAACCCGGTCCCGGCTCGACCCAGCAGCCATCGGGATGCATCTCGTCCAGAAGCAAGGCGATGGGACCTTTCTCGTGCGCTTTTCGCCGCGCTGATTTCAGTTCCGCCGAATCTGGGAAGGCGCCCATCAAATCCCGCAGCGCCAGATAGCGGACACCCGGCGATTCCGGTTCCAACAACCAGGGCAGCGAATCGCCCTTCAATTGTGCTTTCCAACTCATCCTGTCACCTCGGTGAACTCCTGGTCTCCCCGATCCCCTTTACCTTCTACGCACGCTGCGGCTCAGAGCAGGAAAGATCGATAAAATTCGACGGCCCTGGCCATGATTATCTCATGCGCCGCACGTTCATCGATCAGGGTTTGATTGCGGTCCGCAGCGCGCGCCCGCAGATCGGGATCGGAGAACGCCCGGTTGACCGCATCGGCCAGCGCCGAGGGATTCCCCGGATCGATCAGAAAACCGTTCTCCCCATCGACCACCCATTCGCGCAGCGACTCGATGTCGCCGGCCACCGGGAAGCAGCCGCAAGCCATCGCCTCCAGCAGCGTGTTCGGCGTGCCGTCGTGCTCGCTGACCGAGACCGTCACCTGCGCGCGCTGGTAAACCCTGACCATTTCCGCCCGGGTCAATTGAGGCAGCAAGAACACCGAATCTCCGATTTCCAGACGGTGAAGCCATTCCTCCGCCGCCCGTTCTCCTGCCATAGCCGGACAAAGAAACATAGCTTCGGGGTGGACGGCCAGGACTTTCGGAACGGACTTGAAGAAGGTATCGCTTCGTACGTAGCTGCGAAAACCGCGCGGGTTGACCACCACGGGTGCGTCCGCCGGGATTTTTCCAGACAAATTCGCCAATACGCCCGGCCAAACGTCTGCGTCCGTCCCCCCGGGATGAAAATCTTGTCGGCATATGCCGCCGCTGGCGGGCAAGACGATAGACGGTCGATCCTGCGGGAAGCCCCACGTGTAGGCCAGTTTTTGATCGCGGCGGCAGTCCGCCAGCAGACCATCCGTGCGCGCAAGCGTTTTGCGCGTATAGCGCGCCATCAGCGGCGTCGAAGGCGCGTGCAGGGTGAAGTCGTTGCCCCAGATCGAAAGCAAGAGCGGTGCTTCTGGGCCGGCCGCCGCGGCAAGCATGCCCTCGAACGGGATGCGCATGGCGTGAATCAAGTCCGGATCGATCGCCTCGATCAACGCAGCGACCTGCCGTACCGCCGGCGCCAGGGTCAACGGTCCCAGCCAATGTCGCAGCCAGGCGCGCAATCGAATCCATCGTGCACCGCGCAAAATGTTACGGCGGCGGATCTTATTGGATCCGGAAGATGAGCTTCCGGCATAACCACTGAAGGCAACCGGTACGATATTGAGGGAGGCCAGATCCAGGGCGGGTTCGCAGGTAAAAGTCGAAATCAGATGCACTACTTCATCCATCTCGATGAAGCTGCGTATCCAGTTCAGCGCGGTCGGGCTGCGTCCGTCGGCGATGAAGAGCAGACGCATCTCAGCGCTCCCGGGTTACCGCGTTCATGGCGCGCACGAAAACCGAGGCCATGTTCTCGATGTTGAAGCGTTCACTCGCCAGGCGATGTGACTCCTTTCCCAGCGATTGCAGCCGTCCGGGATCGGATAACGCCTGCCGCAGTGCTGCGATAAGCGCTTCCAGATTTCCGGGCGGTACCAGCCAGCCGTTTCCCGGAGTCGCCAGATCGTTTTGCGTGCCGTCGCCTTCGGCAACGATGACCGGTAGGCCGTGTGCCATGGCCTGCTGCACGGCCAGCCCCCCCGTACCGGGCAGCACGAACAGGTCCGCCTTCCGGAAATACCCCTCCAGCGCCTCACCTTGCTGTGCGCCGACGAAATGAGTCTGCGGATAAATGTGCCGCGAGAGCTGCTCCAGATCGTCGCTCGCCGGCCCGTCCCCGACGATGGTCAACGCCGGCGGCGGTTCCAGCGCCGCACACGCACGCAGCAAGTTGTCCACGCGTTTGCGCGCCTGCAAACGGCCTACAAAAAGCACGTGCAGGTCGTCCCGCGATTTGACCTCTCGAGGCTTTAACGGCGGCGGAATGGCTGCGGCGGCGTTGGGCGCCACGAAAATACACTCTTCACGAACCCCCGAGTGGCGATACTGTTCCGCACCCAGCGTGCTGTATGCGATCAGTGCGTCGAAGCTGTCGAGAAAACGTGCACGGAACGCCCTGCGGACCAGCGCCAGAGCCCCGCCTGGCGGCGGAGCACCCAGTCCCCAGCCGATGACGGGTCGACTTCTCTGCCGCATCCAACGCACGGCTCGCCAGTTGGCGAGGTAGCGCGGGTTGGCTTCCAGGATCAAAACCTGCGGATCCCAGGCCTGTAACCATGAAAGCATGCTCTTTTGATAGCAGAGATACAACGTGCCGCGCAGAATGTGGATGTTCTCTGCGTGGGAAAACAAATCCTGACGCAGTTCGTCCGCCTGCAGGATGCCTTCATCGCGGCGCGGTTCACCGGCGAAAACCTGCAAGCCGGCCTCACAAACCGCTGCCAGACGTTCGAAAAACGTCACACGATACGCGGGCAGCACCCGCTGCTGCAGACCCACGCGTCCCGGAAAAGTGGCGTCTCGGTCGGCGTCCATCACAGCGCTTCCTCGATTACCGCAAGATACCCATCGATCATCCTCTGCAAGCCAAAAGCTTGCTCCGCCCGTTTGCGAGCCGCAGCTCGGAAACGGGATTGGTCTTCGAGTATCTCCTGCGCAGCGCGCGCCAATCCGTCAATGTCGGGCGCTTCGAGCTTCCAGGGGTCGCCTCCATAATCCACCAGAAGACCTGCGTCTGCGCTGACCAGCTCGGGCAGGGCGCCCGTGTCGAACGCCACGACCGGCAATCCGCAGGCCAGAGCTTCGATTACCGAATTCGGGCAGGCGGGATGCAGGTCTGCGGAAAAGAGCACGTGCGCAGAACGATCGATGCCCGGGATGCGTTCTGCAGGCACTCTGCCTTCCCAGCGGACAGGAATCCGTGCACGCTGATTCGCAGCCTGCCGCAACGAATCGGCCACGCGGCCGACGACCATCAATTCCACCGGCCGATCCATGCCGCCGGACAATTTTTCGGCCAGTCCGATGGCGTGCTTCAATCCCATTTCGTAGCCGCCGCCCAGGGTTCCTTCTACAAGCAGGATCCGATAGCGGTCCTCCGGTGGGCGTTCCGGACCGTTTGGCGTGTAGCGTGCCAGGTCCACGCCGTTCAGCACCACATGATACGGAACGTTCGTCGCGCCGTAGGTCCTCTCCCACCAATTGCACACGAATTGACTTTGATAGACGATGCGATTCGCAAGCCGGGCGCGGATCGTGGACAGCACCCAATTACCCCACTCCGCACGCAGAAAATGACGCGGGCCGGTGCGCAATTTGCGGTGAAGCCAATTGAATCCATCGAGGCGCTGGATGACGGGAATCCCCTTCCTGCGCGCTCGCCACAATCCGATCAGTTGACGCGTGCCCCCGATCAGCAGCACGGCATCGTAGGGAACATCGGCCAAATCATTGGAAACTGCGATGTCTCGGGTGTGTAATCCTGCGCTGAATTTGACGTGGAACGAGACCATGCCGCCCACACCGGACATACGCGGCAGGAGGCAGATTCGTTTAAGCTTGCTCACGGTCATTGCAGATCATCCCGCACGCCGATGCACTTTGCAGGAACGCCGGCCCAGATTTCGCCCTCCCCGGTCGATTGAAGCAAGACAGCGTTGGCCGCCACGATCGTACCGCGTGCAACGCGCAGTTCTCCGGATTTCCCCAGCACTTTCGAACCCGGCGCCAGCAGCACGTCGTCCTCGATGACGATGCGTATAAATTCGGATGCGCTGGCGGGAAGGTGCACGTCCGCCCGCCCGAGGGTCACGCCTGGATACAGCTTCACACGATCCCCGATCAGCGTGTGGGGATGCACCACGACCCCAAAACCCCCGTGCTCCAGGAGAAAATCCTCGCCGATTTCGACCGAGCGCGGGATTTCCGCACCCAGTAATTTCAATACGTAATACGCGAGCCGACCGAGCAGCGGAAGACGGCGAGCATATACGAGTGTGGTATAGAAACCCTTATGCAGCATGTTTACTTTTCGCTGGTATGAAAATCACCGACGAGTATCCAGCAGCGCCTGAACGATCCGCTCGGCTGCATGTCCGTCGCCGAAAGGATTGACCGCTCGGGCCATTTTTGCGTAAGCTTCTCGATCATCCAACAACCGCTGCGTTTCCGAGACGATGCGCTCGGCCTCGACGCCAACCAAGCGGGCGGTGCCTGCTTCGAGCGCTTCCGGCCGTTCCGTGACGCGCCGCATGACCAGCACCGGCGTTCCCAGGGCGGGGGCCTCCTCCTGCAGTCCACCCGAGTCGGTCAACACCAGATAAGCACGCCGGATCGCATGCACCATGGGCAGGTAATCCAACGGATCGACGAGGGTAACATTGGGCACGCCTTCGAGAATCCGTTGTGCAGGGCCACGCACGTTGGGATTAAGATGAACGGGATAAATCAGGTGGACGTCCCCGGCGTATTGTTCGGCGATGCGCCGCAGCGCGGAGAAAATCTGCTCCAGGGGGCGTCCGAAGTTTTCCCGCCGATGTGCGGTGACGAGTATCACGCGGCGCTCCCAGGGAACACCCGCCAGCGGACCGCTGTCGAAATTATAGTCACGTGCGACGATGGATTGCAGCGCGTCGATCACGGGGTTGCCCGTGACCACGATCTTCTCCGCGGGCACGTCTTCACGCAGCAGATTGGCGCGTGAAGTCTCGGTGGGGGCAAAGTGCAGATCCGTGACGGTGCTAACCACGCGGCGGTTGATCTCTTCCGGGAACGGCTGCCACTTGTCGCCGGTGCGCAGGCCCGCCTCTACGTGACCCACCCTGGCACGGTGATAATATGCAAGCAGGGAAGCGGCCATCACCGTCGTAGTATCACCCTGCAATAGAACCCAGTCGGGTGACACCTCCTGCAGCACGGGCTCGAGGCCCGTAAATATCGACGCCGTTAAAGCGGGAAGGGATTGATCGGGCCGCATCAGGTCCAGATCGTAATCCGGTTCGATCTCGAAGAGATCGAGGACCTGGTCGAGCATCTCACGATGCTGGGCCGTGACACACACTTTCGAAGCGATCTGCGCTTCGTTTTCCATGCGGGCAATGACCGGCGCCATCTTCACCGCTTCCGGACGCGTGCCGAAGATAGAAAGCACCCGCATTCGGGGATCAGTCATCCTGCGCCCCGACTCCGATGACCCGCAGGTTGAATCCGGCATCCCGCCACGCATCCCGCTTCCAAATGCCGCGTGTGTCGACGGCCAATTTTCCGGCCATTAATTCGGCAACAGCCGATGGTTTTAAGTCATAAAACATCTCATGATCGACGAGCAACACGACGATGTCGGCGCCCTGCAGCGCCGCATCGAGGGATTGCGACGATTCCGCTCCGGCCACCGCCGCACCCAACAAATAGGGTTCGTAGGTCACCACTTCCGCGCCGGCATCCACCAACAGCCGCACGACCTCGATCGCTGGACTCTCGCGCAGGTCGTCGACGTCCGCCTTGTACGCCAGACCCAGCGCCGCCACCCGCTTGCCCTTCAAGCCGCCCACGGCCGATTCGATGAGATCAAAAACGTAGGCGGGCTGTGAATCGTTGACCAGGCGTGCCTGGTGAATGAGCTGCGAGCGATCCGGCGCCGCCTCGATCAGGAACCAGGGATCCACGCTTATGCAGTGCCCACCGACGCCGGGGCCCGGTTTGAGGATCGATATGCGCGGATGCAGATTGGCGAAACGGATTGCTTCCCAGATGTCGACGCCGAATTGATCCGCCTGGCGGGCGAATTCGTTGGCGATGGCGATGTTCACGTCGCGAAACGTGTTTTCCATCAGTTTGACCATCTCGGCCGTCGTCGCGTCGGTGAGGACAATCTCGCCGCGCACGAAAATGCGGTACAGATCGCGGCAGGCTTCCGCCGAAGCCCGGTCGACACCGCCCATGACGCGTGCGTTTTCGATCAGCTCGGAGAGGATCTTGCCCGGCAAAACCCGCTCCGCGGAATAAGACAGATGGAAATCCACTCCGGCGACCAAACCGGACTTCTCGAGGATCGGTCTGACGACGTCCAAGGTAGTGCGCGGCGGCGAGGTTGACTCCAGCACGACCAGATTCCCTGCCTTCAAATGCGGCACGATCGATTCGCTGGCGGCGACCACATAACTCAGGTCGGCCGTATTGTCCGCCTTGATCGGCGTGGGAACGGCGATGATAAAGGCATCGGCGTCTTCCGGCTCTTCGCTCACGCGCAGGTTGCCCGATCGAAACGCTGCTTGCACCAGGGTGCGCAATCCCGGTTCGTGGATGTGCACTTCGCCGTTGTGCAGCACCTCCACCACGCGCCGATTGACGTCCACGCCGACGACGCGCACGCCGTGCGTGGCGAACGTGCTCGCCGTGGGTAAACCGATGTAGCCCAATCCGAGTACGCAAATGGTTTCAAAATCCACTGTTCCGCCTCCATGAACGCCATTTATTATCCCATAAACAGCGCTCGCGGGCTGAATCTGTGATCGTAAGAACAGCGCTGGTGAAATAAAAAAACGATAGAACTTGATAAACTAACGTAGAGGAAACCTCCAGGAGGAAACCATGCGTATTGCCGTCGGATCGGACGAGCGTACCTCGCTGACAGACTCGGTCATTAAGGATTTGAAAGAGCAGGAGCACGAAATCATTCTGTTCGGCCCACTCGCCGATCAAATGTCTTCGTGGCCGGCCGTTGCCCGGGACGTCGCCGAGGCGGTCGCGCGAGGAGAAGCGGATGAAGGCATCCTGTCTTGTTGGACGGGAACCGGCGTGAGCATCGCAGCGAATAAAGTCCCCGGCGTGCGCGCCGCGCTGTGCGGCGATGCCGAGACTGCCCGCGGCGCACGGCTGTGGAACGACGCCAACGTGCTCTGCTTGTCGCTGCGGCGATTATCCGAAGCGGTGGCCAAGGAGATACTTGAAACCTGGTTTGCTACAGCGTATGTGCCAAACCCGGAGGACGATGCTTGTCTCAACAAGTTGCAAGCGATCGAACATTTCTACAACGCTGGCTAAATTAAAAACGTCATTCGATGCAGATTCTAGAGTCATTGAAGAAGTCAATTCACTGGGTCATCCTACCATCGGGCTGGCTTAAAAACGCAATTGGAACATACGACCTGGCAGCTAATGTCGCCAAGGCTCCCTTTCCGTCGACGGCCTCCTCAATGGTTCAAATCCTGCGGAGGACGATAAAAATAGATGCTACCGTCCCAACCGTCATAATATGTGTACAATCCAGAAGTAAAACTGTCCAGCCGACTTTGTGTATCTTGCTCATATAACGGCCAAAACTGCCAATAAATCGTGTCGAACAAGACCAAAACAGCACCTTGCTTCTGGAAAATCATCTCTTCGACGCGATCAGGATCCTCGCCAAAGGGCCGATAAGTCTCCAGGGGAATACCCTGGACCAACTCGGTTATTTCATACACCGGTCGTTCTGTGTAAAACATAATTGCAGCAGATTCGTTAGAAATAATGGGAATAGATTCCGGCAACCTCTTTAGTTCTTGCATTACATCAGATGAACGCCAACTCTTGCTTGTAATGCCAGATTCATTCGTAGATAACTCGGATAAGGTACTAACAGTCTGGGGGATATATGAAGCAACGGTGCTTACCATAAAAATACCTATCAAAATCCAACGAAAGCCTCTGCGAAAATATGTGTCTGAGATATAGAACAGACTCGATAGTATCACTCCCCAAAAACACAGTTGAACTGGAGAAAAAATACGATCATTTAGTGCTGGTCTTGGATGTTCAACAAAGACGTAAGAAAAAGCATGAATTAAGATAAATAAAACAAAAAGAGACGACCAAATCACTATTTGGTATGTACCTGATTGCGCAAGTATTGGATTTCTATCAGTTTTTTTCCTCTTATGGCAAACTAATACAAGTAGAAAAAGACCGACCATAAACAAGGCGATAATATATAACTTACCCCGGTAATTTTGATTCCCGAAAATGGAAAATCCAGGAAACCACTTCCACATAAGTTCCACAAGTGATACACGAAAGTGCATCAAAGTTTTCCAAATATTTTCGATCTCATTACTATAGATGCCTGGAGTGTATCCCACCTTGAATAATCCAATAAGCCAGAGGAGTACAGGTATAAGACTAAGCCACACGAAGATAAAAAGATCGCGCCATGCTTGTTTTATTCGCCATTTACATTGCCACATGATCATAAATGCACCAAGGAGGATATATACCACCCCATTAAATCGGGTCAAGGTTGCCAAGCCAGCCAATACCGCAGAGAAGCTAAGATGCCTACGATTATTGGTACGAAGATATTGAATGAGTAAGGCGACTGATAATAATCCAAGTGTAAAGAAAATTGATTCGGACATTGCTCCACTGAATACTTGGATAAAAGTAGGAGACGAAATGATCAAGGTCGTAAAGCATATTGCATACATATAATTTTGATCCTTGATATTCGCACTCCAACCAAGAACGAAAAGAAATACACTGAACAATCCGATGTTCAGATAGCGGTTGAATTCCAACATTTCTATTCCCACAAAACGGGCAATGCTCAGTGTGATAGGATATAGGGGAGGACGAAGATACAAAGGAACGATTAAACCGCTTGGACGTATTACGACAGTACCTCGACCCGCTGCAATATTACGTGCGACTTCGTAGTATTCTACCGAGTCGCTTCCGGCCCAAAGCTCAGAAGTCGTTGCATAGAAAATTAGGGCACTTCCAAATAAACAAAGAAGTAT
>Ga0315554_1000807_pt1 | contig 18470 bp, 16 predicted proteins | sample SalMarSW160370MG_FD_202114 | JGI IMG/M metagenome (GOLD analysis project Ga0315554, IMG submission 202114) | Salt marsh sediment microbial communities from the Plum Island Ecosystem LTER, Massachusetts, United States - Salt Marsh Sediment SW1603-70 ... | reverse complement strand
CCTTCTTTAAGAGTTACCATTGCTTTTTTATATTTTGGCGTTTTCCCGGTAAATTTACCGCTTTTTCTAAACTGAGTTTTTGTTTTTCCGTGATGATTTATAGTTTTTACTTCAACAACATGAACACTAAATTTTTTTTCTATCGCCTTTGCAATTTCAATTTTATTTGATTTCGGATTTACTAAGAATCCATATTGTCCATGATCCGCAGTAAGGTTAGTCATCTTTTCAGTTATCAACGGTCTAATTAATATTTCATGCATATCAGCTAACCACCTTTTCTTTTTTTGCAAAAGAATTCTGAACAACATCCAATGCGCTTTTTTGCATTAGCAAAACTTGATTATTCAAGATATCATATGTTGAAGCTTTATTTGCTTCAAGAATTTTTACTTTTGGAATGTTACGTCCTGATTTATAAACAGATTCTAAAGTACCATTGGTTAACAACAAAACTTTTTTCCCGTTTACCACCAAAGCATTAAGAATACTTAAAAACTCTTTAGTTTTTGGCTGCTCAAAATTAAAATCTTCAACAATAAATAATTGTTCATCCTTAACTTTATAACTAAGTGCGGATTTCCGGGCAAGATTTTTTACTTTCTTAGGTAAATTCTGACGATAATTTCTAGGCTTTGGTCCGAAAATAGTTCCGCCGCCAATCCATAATGGTGATCTTGTTGTACCTGCACGTGCCCCGCCTCTGCCTTTCTGCTTCCATGGTTTTCTACCGCCGCCACGAACTTCAGAACGTTCCTTAGCTTTATGTGTACCCTGTCTTTGATTTGCTAAATAGGCTTTAACGGCAAGATAGATAGCATGATCATTGGGCTCGATTCCAAATATTTCATCATCAAGCTCAACTTTTTTACTTGCAGTGGTACCGTCTATTTTATATAAATCAAGTTTCATAAATTTATTTCTTTAACAATTCCAAAATTGAATTTACTGCTCCGGGAACAGCTCCTTTAACTAATATAATATTTTCACCTGGTAAAATTTTTTCAACGGTAAGATTAGAAACCGTAACATTTTCATAACCTTTTCTTCCGCCCATTCTTTGTCCTTTAAAAACTCTTGATGGATATGAACTTGCACCAATAGAACCCGGTGCTCGTAATCTATCACTTTGTCCGTGAGTAGTTCCGCCAACACCACCAAATCCATGTCTTTTCATAACACCTTGAAATCCCTTGCCTTTGCTTCTGCCTCTTACTTTAATTTTTTCACCTTCTTTAAAGAAATCTACTTTTACTTCATCGCCTATTTTATATTCTTCAATAGAAGAAAATCTGAACTCTTTCAAATACTTAGAAGGTTTCAAATTGCTTTTCTTGAACTGTCCATTAACTGGTTTTGTAACATTCTTTTCTTTTTTCTCTTCAAATCCTAATTGAAGAGCATTATAACCATCTTTATCGAGTGTTTTTATTGAAATTATTTTACATGGACCTGCCTTAATAACAGTTACAGGTATTAAATCACCTGCAGCATTAAAAACATTTGACATTCCAATTTTTCTTCCGATTATACCAGGCATTTTACAATCCTTTAAAGCTTGATCTCTATATCAACTCCCGCCGGGATATCTAATTTACTTAATGAATCGACGGTTTTATTATTTGAATTATGTATATCAATTATTCTTTTATGAGCCCTTGTTTCAAACTGCTCTCTAGATTTTTTATCAACGTGCGGAGACCTTAATACAGTATAAACCGTTCTCCTTGTAGGTAAAGGAATTGGACCAGATACTACTGCACCTGTACTTCTAACAGTTTTAATAATTTTTTCCGTTGATTTATCAATCAATATATGATCATATGATTTCAACTTTATTCTAATCTTTTGACCTGACACCTAAGTACTCCTTAAAAAATTTAGAAAGAAAAAGGGAGTGAAAACTCCCTTTTCGGCTAATTTTCTTTTACTATTCGATAATTTTTGTAACTACACCCGCACCGACAGTTCTACCACCTTCACGGATAGCAAAACGCAGGCCTTCTTCCATTGCAATTTCAGAAATTAAATCAACTGAAAGCATTACTCTATCACCCGGCATAACCATTTCAGTACCTTCCGGTAGATGAGCAACACCGGTAACATCTGTTGTTCTGAAATAAAATTGGGGTCTATATCCATTAAAGAAAGGTGTATGGCGTCCACCTTCATCTTTTGAAAGGATATAAACATTACCTTCAAATTTTTTATGAGGTGTAATGGAACCTGTTTTTGCAAGGACCATTCCTCTTTCGATTTCTTTTTTATCAATACCTCTTAAAAGAATACCTGCATTATCTCCTGCCATAGCTGAATCAAGTTCTTTCCTAAACATTTCTATACCGGTAACAACTGTTTTCTTGTGAACACCTAGTCCAATTAATTCAACTTCTTCAGATAATTTAACCTGTCCTCTTTCAACTCTTCCTGTAGCTACGGTACCACGACCGGTAATAGAAAATACATCTTCAACCGGCATTAAGAAAGGTTTGTTAGTATCTCTTTCCGGTAAAGGTATATATTCATCGACAGCTTTCATTAACTCCCAGATGCAATTTAATCTAGGATCATCTGCAGGGATATTAGGATCTGCTGCAGCTTCTAATGCCTGTAAGGCAGAACCCTGAATAATCGGTATTTCATCCCCAGGAAATTCATATTCGTTTAATAAATCTCTTAATTCAACTTCCACTAGCTCAAGTAATTCAGGATCATCAACCATATCAACTTTATTCATAAACACAACAATTCTCGGAACGCCGACCTGACGAGCAAGGAGAATATGTTCTCTTGTTTGAGGCATAGGTCCGTCAGTGGCAGCAACTACAAGAATAGCTCCATCCATTTGTGCAGCACCGGTAATCATGTTTTTAACATAATCGGCATGACCAGGACAATCAACATGAGCATAGTGTCTTTTCTCAGTAGAATATTCTACGTGAGCAGTTGCGATAGTAATGCCTCTTTCTCTTTCTTCAGGGGCATTATCAATACTATCAAAAGTTCTGATTTCCGATAAGCCTTTTTTAGCAAGAGCCATAGTGATGGCAGCAGTTAATGTAGTTTTACCATGGTCTACGTGACCGATCGTGCCTACGTTAACGTGAGGCTTACTCCTATCAAATTTTTCTTTTGCCATCTATATCTCCTTTTTTATAATTCTATTTAATTTTTATGCGTTTGTTAATGATTTTTTACCTAATGTTTTTTCTGCAATTTCATCTGCTATCGATTTTGGAACTTCGGAATAATGTGAAAACTGCATTGTATAAATTGCACGACCTTGTGTCATTGATCGCAATATAGTTGCATAACCAAACATTTCCGATAAAGGAACAGTTGCAGTTATAACCTGTGCATCTTTCCTTGCAGAGAAACCTTCAATTTTCCCTCTCCGGGAATTTAAATCACCCATAACGTCACCCAAATATTCTTCAGGGGTTACAACCTCAACGTCCATTATTGGTTCTAATAAAACAGGTTTTGCTTTTTTTGCTCCTTCTTTAAAGGCAAGCGAACCAGCAACTTTAAAAGAAATTTCATCGGAATCTACATCATGATATGAACCGTCATAAATTTTTGCTTTAACATCAACAACAGGGAAGCCAGCAATAACACCATTCCTCATTGCTTCCTGAATACCAGCAGAAACAGCAGGGATATATTCTCTTGGTACAGTGCCACCGACAATAGCATTAGTAAATTCATATCCTTTACCAGGTTCATTTGGACTAAGTTCAATCCAAACATGTCCATATTTACCACGGCCACCTGATTGCTTAATAAATTTACCTTCTGCATTAACAGTCTGTGTTATCGATTCTCTATAAGCTACCTGAGGCTTTCCAACATTAGCTTCAACCTTAAATTCTCTTTTCATCCTATCGACTAAAATCTCAAGATGCAATTCGCCCATACCGCTAATTAAAGTCTGCCCGGTTTCTTCATCAACCTTAATTTGGAATGTAGGATCTTCATCAGCTAACTTAACCAACGATTCAGATAATTTATCCTGATCAGCTTTTGTCTTTGGTTCAATTGCAATTTGAATAACTGGTTCAGGGAATACAATTTTCTCAAGCAAAACAGGTTCGTCTTCAGAACACAAAGTATCACCTGTTTTAGTATGCTTTAATCCTACAGCAGCTGCAATATCACCGGCTCTGACATAATCAATTTCTTCTCTATGATTAGCATGCATTTGAAGCAATCTGCTGATTCTCTCTTTCTTTTCACTAACTGCATTATAGATATATGAACCGGCTTTTAATGAGCCTGAATAAACTCTAAAGAATGTTAATTTACCCACATAAGGATCATTCATGATTTTAAATGCTAAAGCGGTAAATTTTTCGTTCTCATCTATCTTTCTTTTTATGCTATCATTAATTCCAACATGATGGGCTTCAATTTCTTTGAAGTCAACCGGAGATGGTAAAAAATCAATAACAGAATCCAATAATTTTTGTACACCTTTATTTTTAAACGCTGAACCGCATAAAACAGGAATAATTTTCAATTCAATTGTTGCTCTTCGCAGTACTTTCTTAATTTCATCCTCACTTATTTCTTTTCCTTCAAGATATTTTTCAAGTAAAGTATCATCAACATCGGAAACAGCTTCAAGCATTTCGGTTCTATATTTATTTGCAATCTCCAAAAGATCATGAGGGATTTCAATTTCATCGAATGTAGCACCGAAAGTTTCTTCGTGATACATTCTAGCTTTAAAAGAAATAAGATCGATTACACCAGAAAACATATCTCCTTCACCAATAGGAAGATTTATTGGTACAGCATTAGCACCCAACCTATCTTTCATCATTTGCAAAGCATTATAAAAATCTGCACCTGTTCTATCCATTTTATTTACAAATGCAATTCTAGGTACCTTATATTTATCGGCCTGTCTCCAAACTGTTTCAGATTGTGGCTCAACACCACCAACAGCACAAAACAAAGCAACTGCCCCGTCTAAGACCCTTAATGATCTTTCTACTTCAACGGTAAAGTCTACGTGTCCGGGAGTATCAATAATATTAATTTGATGATCACTCCAAAAACAAGTAGTAGCTGCACTAGTAATGGTTATTCCTCTTTCTTTTTCCTGTTCCATCCAATCCATTGTTGCGGCACCGTCATGAACTTCACCTAAACGGTGTAATTTACCTGTGTAAAAAAGTATTCTTTCCGTAGTAGTTGTTTTGCCGGCATCAATATGAGCCATAATACCAATATTTCGTACTTTTTCTATTGCTAATCTAACTGCCATATTACTTCAATTCACTTTCTATTTCTTCTAATCAACTAAAATATATATTACCACCTAAAATGAGCGAATGCTTTATTCGCTTCAGCCATTTTATGAGTATCCTCTTTTTTCTTAACGGCAGAGCCCTCTCCGTTGGAAGCAGAAATTAATTCCGAAGCTAGTTTTAACGACATAGATTTTTCGTTTCTTTCCCTTGCATATCTTTTAATCCATCTCATAGCCAGAGCAGTTCTTCTTTCAGGTCTAACTTCCGTAGGGACCTGGTATGTAGCGCCGCCAACTCTTCTGCTTCTTACTTCAATTATCGGCTGCACATTGTTTAAAGCTTTTTTAAAAGTTTCCAAACCCTGTTTTTGTGTTCTGCTTTCAATATGATCAAAAGCTTCATAGACCACGTGCCGTGCTTTAGATTTCTTTCCATCATACATAATACAATTTATGAATTTGGAAACTAATACATCATTAAATTTAGGATCCGGCTTTAAGTATTTTTTTTCTGCTCTTTTCTTTCTCATATGTTATTTAGCTTTCGGTTTTTTGGCCCCGTATTTAGATCTACCTTGCTTTCTTTCTTCGACACCGCTTGTATCTAGAGTACCTCTTACAATATGATATCTCACTCCGGGTAAATCTTTTATCCTTCCGCCTCTAATTAAAACTATAGAGTGTTCTTGTAAATTGTGCCCTTCTCCGGGAATGTATGCAGTAACTTCAATACTATTAGTTAACCTCACTCTCGCAACTTTTCTTAATGCAGAGTTCGGTTTTTTAGGAGTAGTAGTATAGACTCTTGTACAGACACCTCTTTTTTGAGGGCAGGCATCAAGAGCTGGTGCTTTTTTCTTTGCCAAGACCTGCATTCTACCTTTTCTAATCAACTGATTTATTGTGGGCACAAAAATCTCCTTAAATCAAATAAATTCCAAAAAATTTCAGACTTTAAATATAGGATTAAGTTAAAAATTTGTCAAGAAACCTGATTATTATTTTAATCCCTTATTTTCTTGAAAATTCTTTAAGACAAAAAATCCGGTCTTCTTAAAGAAAACCGGATTTATAATTACTAATTAATCTATTGAGCTTGAACTTCTTCTTTGTTTGTTTCTTCTACAGGCACTTCTTCTTCAGTCTTCAAAATAATATTTCTATATTTCTTTAATCCCGTACCGGCAGGAATTAAATGCCCCATAACAACATTTTCTTTCAAACCAAACAGATAATCAATTTTTGCTTCAGTTGCAGCATTAGCCAAAACTTTTGTTGTTTCCTGGAATGAAGCTGCAGAAATAAAGCTTTCAGTTGACAGTGCTGCTTGTGTTATACCAAGAAGCACGTGCTCAAAAGTAGCCGGATAAGCATCACGTGTAACAATTGGTTTTTTGCTTTTCTTGCTTAAATCTGAATTTATTTCCCTAATCTTACCTTTTTGAATAAGCTGACTATCTTTATACCTTGAATCTCCTTTATCTTCAACATAAACCATGGAAGAAATTTTTTCATTTTCTTCTATAAATTCATTTCTTCCAACTATATCTTCTTCAAGAAATCTTGTATCACCTGGAGAAACAATTTTAATTTTCTGAAGCATTTGCCGAACGATTACTTCAATGTGCTTATCATTTATTTTGACACCCTGTAATCTATAAACATCTTGAATTTCATTTACAAGATATTCCTGAACCGCACTTGTTCCTTTAATTTTAAGAATGTCATGCGGATTAATTGGACCATCGGTTATTTTTTCTCCGGCAGGGATTTCATCATTTTCCTGCACAAGGATATGCTTTCCTAAAGGCACATTATATTTTTTCTCATCTGAGCCATCAGGAGCTGATACAAGTATTTCTCTTGAGCCTTTTTTTCGTGCACCGAATTTTACAGTACCTTCTATTTCAGAAACAATAGCAGGTTCCTGTGGGCTTCGAGCTTCAAATAATTCCGTTACTCTCGGCAAACCACCTGTAATATCTCTACTCTTTGTAGTTTGCTTGGATATTTTTGCAAGGATGGTTCCAGGAGCAATCGTTTCACCTTCTTCTACAGAAAGATATGCTCTAGTTGGAATATTGAATGACTTTTTAACACCATCTTCAGCTTCAATAGCAATACTTGGCGTTAAGCTTTTATCTTTTGATTCAATAACCACTTTTTGAACGTGACCGGTTTGTTCATCAGTTACTTGTTGAAGAGTACCGCCATCAATTAAATCGACAAATTTTACCCGTCCTGCTATATCAGAAAGAATTACTGCATTGTAAGGATCGTGATTATATAAAGGTTGACGTTTTTTAACTTTTTGACCATCGCTAACTACCAATTCGGAACCATAAGGCACATCATATTTTTTCATTTGACGATTATTATCATCATATATTCCCAAGGAACCTCTTCTTCCTGTAACAACTTTAACTGTTCCAAGGAAATCTGATTTTTCAACATATCTTATTCTTTCAAACCTAATTGTACCTTCCAAAGAAGCTTCTACTTGAGATTGACTTGCAATTCTGGATGAAGTACCACCAAGGTGGAAAGTTCTCAAAGTCAGCTGTGTTCCGGGTTCACCAATAGATTGAGCTGCAATAATACCAACAGATTCACCTATTTCGACAATTTTTCCATTTGTTAGATTTCTGCCGTAACATTTTGCACAAACACCTCTTTTAGATTCGCAGGTTAAAACTGTTCTGATGTAAACGGAATCGATACTTGAATCTTCAATCTTATCTGCTATTTCTTCTGTTATCATTTCACCGGCAGAAATAATCAACTCATCTGTTCTTGGATCGTAAACGTCTTCTTGTGCAACACGACCTGTGATTCTTTCTCCCAATGGTTCTCTTTCTTGCTCAACATCTTTCAGTGCGGTAATTTCGATACCCAAAATAGTTCCGCAATCCAATTCCGAAATAATAACGTCTTGAGCTACATCTACTAATCTTCTAGTTAAATATCCTGCATCTGCAGTTTTTAGTGCTGTATCGGCAAGACCTTTTCTTGCGCCGTGGGTAGAAATGAAATACTCAAGTACTGAAAGACCTTCTTTAAAATTAGCAACTATAGGGTTTTCAATAATTTCACCTGCTTGACCGGACAAAGTCTTCTGAGGTTTCATCATTAATCCTCTCATACCGGCGAGCTGTCTGACTTGTTCCTGAGAACCCCTAGCACCTGAATCAACCATCATGTGGAGAGAATTAAATCCCTGGTTATGTCCCTTAATTTTATCCATTAATGCACGTGCAACATCGTTAGTTGTATGTGTCCACACGTCAATAATTTTATTATATCTTTCAGCATCTGTAATTACACCTTGCTCGTGTTCATTAAGAATGCCTTCAACTTTTTTGTTGGCTTTGGTAATTAAATTTTCTTTTTCTTCCGGTATGATCATATCTCCATAGCTTACAGATAAACCACCAGCGGTAGAATATCTAAAACCAAGATCTTTTAAATCATCCAAAAATTTAGCCGTAACCTTATTACCAAGCTTCATGAACATCAATCCGATAAAACCGCCGAATGTTTTCTTAATAAGCAGCTGGTTAAAGAATCCCATCTCTTTAGGAACAATTTTATTAAAGATAACTCGACCAACTGTAGTCTCGATCATTTCACCGTCTATTCTAACTTTTATTTTAGCATGCAAACCAACGACTTTAGAGTTGTATGCAATTATGGTTTCCTCAGCTGAACCGAATTGCATACCTTCACCCTTCTCACCTTCTCTTAATTTGGTAAGATAATAGCATCCCAAAACTATATCCTGGGTTGGAACTACAATTGGACTTCCATTTTGAGGTGAAAGGATATTGTGACTGCTTAACATTAATAATGAAGCTTCAAGCTGTGCTTCATAAGAAAGCGGCACATGAACAGCCATCTGGTCACCGTCAAAGTCGGCATTAAAAGCAGTACAAACCATCGGGTGAAGCTGAATTGCACGTCCATCTATTAAAATCGGCTGAAATGCTTGGATGCCAAGTCTGTGTAGAGTTGGAGCACGGTTTAATAATATAGGATGTCCTTCTATAATTTTAGCAAGGATATCCCAAATTATCGGATCTTTTCTATCAACAACTTTTCTTGCACTTTTAACTGTTTTATTATGTCCTCTATCGATTAACTTTCTTATAATGAACGGTTTAAAGAGTTCGACTGCCATATCTTTAGGCAGACCACACTGATGAAGTTTAAGTTCCGGACCAACTACAATAACGGAACGACCCGAGTAATCAACTCTTTTACCAAGCAAGTTTTGACGGAATCGACCTTGTTTACCTTTAAGCATGTCACTTAAAGATTTGAGGGGTCTATTATTATCACTCCTTACTGCGCTGCCCCGGCGTGAATTATCAAATAATGCATCTACAGCTTCCTGCAGCATCCTTTTTTCATTTCGAAGAATAACTTCAGGAGCTTTTATATCGATTAATCTTTTAAGACGGTTATTTCTAATAATAACCCTTCTATAAAGATCGTTCAAATCACTAGTTGCAAATCTTCCGCCTTCAAGCGGGACTAATGGTCTTAACTCCGGTGGAATAACAGGAATGTAATTTAAAACCATCCATTCCGGTTTGTTCGGAACTTTAATTTCACTTTCTTTAAAAGCTTCAAGCACTCTTAATCTTTTAAGAAGGTCAGCTTTTTTCTGCTGCGACGTTTCTTCTTTTAATTGCGCTCTTAAATTCTTGGAGAGATTTTCAATATCCGTATGCTTTAAAATTTCTTTTACAGCTTCCCCACCAATTTTAGCAACAAATTTTTGAGGATCATCTTCATCTAATTTATCATTCCCTTCGGGAATCGAATTTATTACTTCAAAATATTGATCTTCGGAAATTAAATCTAATCTATGTAAACCTGTCGGGCCAGGATTAAGTACAACATAGGATTCATAATAGATAACTTTTTCAAGCTCTTTTAAACTGAGACCAATAATGTTTCCAATTTTTGAAGGTTGAGCTCTGAAAAACCAGATATGTACAACCGGAACTGCTAAGCCAATATGTCCCATTCTTTCCCGGCGAACACTTTTTTGAGTTACTTCAACACCACATCTATCGCAAATAATTCCTTTATATCTTATTCTTTTATATTTACCGCAAAAGCATTCCCAATCTCTTGTTGGACCAAATATTTTCTCACAGAAAAGTCCATCTTTTTCCGGCCGGAAAGACCTGTAATTAATTGTTTCCGGTTTTGTAACTTCTCCATAAGATCTGGATAATATATCATCGGGACTAGCAAGACTAATAGTAATACTATTAATATCACGCATTGCATTTTCTTGAACTCTGTATGGCATAATTTTTATCTCCTAAATTCTAAGTGAAATAATACTGCTCATTAAAGGCAGACATGTTCAAACCTGTTAATTAATTTTAATATCAAGACCTAAACCTTGAAGCTCCTTAATTAACACATTGAACGATTCAGGAATATTTGGTTCCTGTAAGTTTTCACCCTTAACAATTGCTTCATAAACTTTCGCTCTACCGGCTACATCATCACTTTTTACAGTTAATATTTCCTGAAGGATATGTGAAGCTCCATAACCTTCGAGAGCCCAAACCTCCATTTCTCCGAATCTCTGTCCACCGAATTGAGCTTTGCCGCCTAACGGCTGCTGGGTAATAAGTGAGTATGGTCCAATTGACCTTGCATGGATTTTATCGTCAACAAGGTGACTTAACTTAAGCATATAAATATATCCGCAAGTAACTTTCTGATGAAATTTTTCTCCGCTTCGACCATCATATAAATCTGTTTTACTTCCTCTTTCTAGTCCTGCTTTTTCGAGCCACTCATCAACATCTTCCATTTTAGCGCCATCAAAGATTGGAGTAGAAAATTTTACACCTAATTTTTTACCTGCCCAACCCAAAGCAGTTTCATATAATTGTCCAAGATTCATACGCGAAGGTACGCCAAGAGGATTTAATACTATATCAACCGGTGTTCCATCAGCTAAATGAGGCATATCTTCCATAGAGACAATCTTTGCAACAACACCTTTGTTTCCATGTCTACCGGCCATTTTATCACCAACGGAAAGTTTACGTTTCTTAGCAACATAAACTTTTGCTAGTTTTACAATTCCGGGTGGTAATTCATCACCGCTAGTAATTTTAATTTTTTCTCTTTTGTATTCCTCTTCAAGATCAGCAAGAATATCGAAGTAGTTCTTATATAAAGTCGTTATATGATTATTTAATTTTTTAGATTCAAACCAATCTAATGTATAATCAAGCTTTGTAACATCGTCCATGGATGAGAAAGTTGAATCTTTAATAGTAGTATTACTTCTTAATACAACACTTCCATCCAGATCTCGGATTCCTGTTGTAGCTTGACCTTCCGATAATTTTGTTAATTTTTCAACAAGTTTATCATAAGTTTGGGTTAAAGACTGTTTATGCTGATTCTCGAGGTCATCAAGCATTTTCTTTTCTACTTTTTTAGAATCAGTATCTCTTCTTTTTCTACTGAACAACCTTGTTTTAATTACTGTTCCTTTTAATCCGGGAGGTGCTTTCAATGAAGCATCTTTAACATCACCAGCTTTATCTCCAAATATTGCTCTTAATAATTTTTCTTCAGGTGTCGGATCAGTTTCACCTTTAGGAGTTATTTTACCGATAAGAATATCCCCTTCTTTAACTTCGGCTCCTTCTCTAACAATACCGTTTTCATCAAGATTTTTCACTGCTTCTTCACTAACATTTGGAATTTCTCTGGTTAGTTCTTCTTCACCTCTTTTTGTTTCTCTTACCTGCAATTCAAATTCTTCAATATGAATTGAAGTATAAATATCTTCACTAACAACACGCTCACTAATAACAATAGCATCTTCAAAATTATATCCGCGCCACGGCATAAAAGCTACCAGCACATTTCTTCCAAGTGCTAATTCACCTCCATCGGTTGAGGTTCCATCAGCAAGCACATCACCTTTAGAAACCTTTTGACCTTCTTTTACAATTGGATGCTGATTAACACAAGTTTCCTGGTTGGTTCCATTAAATTTAGTAAGTTTATAAGTTACTCTTTTAACATCATCAAATGAAGTTAATGCTTCGATGCTATTAGGATTTATATCATACTTGGCAACAATATGATTGGCATCGACACTTTCAATTGTACCGTTATCTTCCGCAACTATGATATCACGTGAATCAGTAGCTACTTTCTTTTCCATACCTGTTCCAACAATAGGTGCTTCCGGCACTAACAAAGGAACAGCTTGGCGCTGCATATTAGAGCCCATAAGCGCTCTGTTCGCATCATCATGTTCCAAAAATGGAATTAAAGCTGCTGCCGCACTAACCAATTGTGCAGGTGCGACATCCATATATTGAACATTTTCAGGAAGTACAATTGGAAATTCACCTTTATATCTTGATTTTACTCTCTCATTATAAAATTTTGACTGTTCTGTTAAAGGAGCATTAGCCTGTGCAATAGTATAATGATCTTCCTGTTCGGCTGTTAAATAATCAACTGTACTAAGAACTTTACCTTTCTCTACTTTTCTATATGGTGTTTCTAAAAATCCATATCTATTTACTCTTGCGTAAATAGTTAATGATGATATAAGTCCAATGTTCGGACCTTCAGGAGTTTCAATTGGGCACAAACGACCATAATGCGTATAGTGAACGTCACGAACTTCAAATCCAGCTCTTTCTCTTGTTAAACCACCTGGTCCTAAAGCAGACATCCTTCGTTTGTGTGTCATTTCAGCTAAAGGATTTGTTTGATCCATAAACTGCGAAAGCTGGTTTGTTCCAAAGAATGCATTAATTACACTGCTTAATGTTCTTGCATTAACAAGATCCTGTGGGGTAAAACTTTCAGTATCGCGCATATTCATTCTTTCTTTAATTGTACGAGCCATACGCGCCATACCGATATTAAACTGCTGTGCCAATTGTTCGCCGACAGTTCTAATTCTTCTATTACCCAGATGATCAATATCATCAACAGCTTCATTACCTGCACGAAGCTTAATGATATATTTCATAATAGAAATTATATCTTCGATAGTTAAAATCGTCGTGGTTTCCGGTATATTTAATTTAAGTTTATCATTCATTCTATGACGACCAACATCACCGAGATCATATCGTTTGTCATTAAAGAATAATTTATCAATTAATGCCTGGGCAGTATCAATATCAGGTGCTTCACCGGAACGAAGCTGACGGTAAATTGCATATAAAGCTTCTTCTTTTGTATGAGATGCATCTTTTCTAAGTGTATTAACAATTAAATCCGAATCAGGTGTTGTATTGGAGCTTATAAATTTTAAAGTTGTTACTTCTGCTTCTTTTAATCGTTCGATATCATCTTCAACAAGGACACTATCTTTTGTAAGAAAGATTTCACCGGTAGACATATCAAAGACATCACTAGCGATTGTCCTGCCTATATAACTCTCAATTTTTATTTTATTTACTTCAACTTCTTCAACAAGGTTAAAAAGATTCAAAATAGCTTCATCAGATTCATAACCTAATGCGCGCAATAAAGTTGTTGCAGGAAATTTCTTTCTTCTATCTATATATACATACATCACATAATTGATATCTGTAGCGAACTCAACCCATGAACCTCTTAAAGGAATTATTCTGGCTGAATAAATCGGGGTACCGTTGGGGTGTACAGTTTGCGAAAAAGCAACGCCAGGGGATCTATGCAATTGTGAGACTACAACTCTTTCCGCCCCATTAATTATGAAAGTCCCTTTTTCAGTCATAAAAGGAAGGTTTCCTAAATAAACTTCCTGCTCTACACTATTTACAAATTCTTCGGTTTCGGGATCTTTTGTTGACAAACGAAGTTTACCTTTCAAAGGTGCTGAAAAAGTTAGTCCTCTTTCTAAACATTCGTCAACAGAATATCTTGGTTTTTCAATATTGTATTCGATAAAGTCAAGTCTATAATTTTCTTTATTATCAAAAATGGGATAGTTAGATGAGAATACAGCTTGAAGACCTTTATTTTCCCTTTTGCCGGGCAAAACTTTTAACTGGGCAAAATCTTCAAAGGAAGCTGTTTGGATACCTAAAAGATCGGGAGCATCTATAATCGAAGAAATTCTTCCGAAGGAAACTCTATGATTATTATTATTCAATTTAACCTCCAATTATTATTCACTTACTATCGGTCTGAGCATCTTTCAACACAAACAATAATATAAAAAGCGATAGGGCAGACTTCACCGCCTATCACTTTTTATAAAAAGTACATTATTTCCAATAGTTTTATTGATTTTAATTATTTTAATTCAACTGTAGCGCCGGCTTCTTCAAATTCTTTTTTAAGCTTTTCTGCTTCTTCTTTAGAAACACCTTCTTTAACAGGTTTAGGTGCAGAATCAACTAAATCTTTAGCTTCTTTCAATCCTAAACCGGTATGTGCTCTAACAACCTTAATGACATTAATTTTCTTATCACCAACGCTTTGTAATATTACATCAAACTCGGTTTTTTCTTCAACCGGGGCTGCACCGCCTCCGGCAGGAATACCGCCTCCGGCAACTACCACGGGTGCCGCAGCAGTAACACCAAATTCATCTTCCAATGCTTTCTTCAAATCCGAGGCTTCCATTAAGGATAGACCTTTTATTTTCTCAACAATTTCAGCTACTTTTTCTGACATTGATTTAACTCCTAATTAATAAATTTACAAAAAAAATTACCAATTTTATGCTGCTTTTTTCTTTGAGATCTCATCGATCACACTTACGAGGTCTCTCATTACAGCATTTATAGCACCAACAATACCTGAAGCCGGTGAATTCAAGCTTCCTAGTATGCTTGCAATTAGTTCTTTTTTAGATGGAAGAGATGCTAATTCATTTAATTTACTTCCATCATAGTATTGATTTTCTATATAACAAGCTTTTAGTGCTAACTTTTGATTTTCATCAAAATATTTTTTTATAATTTTTGCTGGAGCAACCAGGCTATTTTCTGAAGCAAAAACATAACTGGTCATTCCAACTAAATGATCTACCAGCTTATCATACTTTCCGGATTCATCGAGAGCACGTTTAAACAGAGTATTTTTAAAGACTTTGTATTTTACTCCCTCTTTACGGAATTGGTTTCGTATACCATTAATATCTTCAACCGTAATTCCGCTGTAATCCGCCAGATAAACTGCCGTCGATTTTTCAATCATCTCTTTAATTTCAGAAACGATCTCTGGTTTTTCATTCTTATTCATTTTTCTCCCATACCAATTATTACATTATTGGTGCTGGCCTTTCCCATTTTACTGGGATTTGAAGCATTTATTTTTGAGTGCGTAAACTTTCTATTTTTAAAACTAATGAGCAGGCAGTTCTTCTTTATTAATTTTAAGTCCAGGACCCATCGTTGAAGATAAATAAACACTTTTTACATACTGCCCTTTGGCAGAAGATGGTTTCATCTTTATAATAGTATTTAAGAATGCTCTTGCATTTTCTTCCAGTTTTTCAGCTTCAAAATTAAGCTTACCCAATGAAGTATGAACTATACCTGCTTTTTCTACTCTAAATTCGATCTTTCCTGCCTTAACTTCCTTAACAGCCTGAGCAACATCCTGTGTAACTGTACCGCTTTTGGGATTAGGCATTAAACCTTTAGGACCTAATATTTTTCCTAGCTTTCCTAATTCGGACATTGTATCCGGCGATGCAACAATAACATCAATATCTGACCAACCACCTTTAATCTTTTCAATATAGTCATCAAATCCTGCATAATCAGCACCGGCATCCAGGGCTTCCTGGGCTTTAGATTTTGTAACAACCAAAACTCTAACCTGTTTACCTGTTCCGTTCGGCAGAGAGACAGTTCCTCTTATCATTTGATCTGCATGTCTCGGATCAACGCCAAGCTTAATTGCACAATCAAGTGTTTCGGGAAACTTAACTTTTGAATTTTCCTTTAAAGTTTTTATTGCATCAATTATTGAATATTCTTTTGTTCTATCAGTATTTTTTAAAACTTCTTGAAATCTTTTGGATTTTTTCATTGTTCACCGTTTAGAATCATGTTTAAAAAATTATTCTTCAACTGAAATTCCCATACTCCGTGCTGTACCTGCAACCATGCTCATTGCATGATCCACATCGAAAGCATTAAGATCAGGCATCTTTAATTCTGCAATCTCTTTCACCTGATCTTTTGTAACCTTCCCAATTTTATTTCTATTCGATTCGGGAGAACCCTTTTCAACTTTTGCTGCTCTTTTTAATAAAACCGCAGCCGGAGGAGTTTTAGTTATAAAGGTAAAAGATTTATCCGCAAAAACAGTTATAACAACCGGTATAATTAATCCTTCTTTGTCCGAAGTTCTTGCATTAAACTGTTTACAGAACTCCATGATATTAACACCTTTTTGTCCGAGAGCTGGTCCTACAGGTGGTGAAGGGTTTGCTTTACCTGCGGGTATTTGTAATTTAATATATCCAGTTATCTTTTTAGCCATATAATTACTACCTTATAAAATTATTTTTCTAACTCAGCTTGTACAAAATCGATTTCAACAGGAGTTTTTCTTCCGAAAATTGAAACCATCACTTTTATTTTCATTTTTTCTTCATTTACTTCTTGAACAGTACCGCTAAAATTATTGAAAGGGCCATCTATAATTTTAACAATATCACCTGTCCTGAAAATAGTCTCCATTCTTTCGCCGCTTTCATCTTGAGTGATGCGCCCGACTATTCTTTTAACTTCTTCAGGCTGCAGAGGATTAGGATTATTTTTGGTTCCTAGAAATCCCATAACTGACTGAGTATTCAAAATGAATTCTTTTACCTGGTTATCCAAATCTGCCTGAACTAAAATATACCCCGGGAAGAAATTTTTTGTTTTACTTTTTTTCTTTCCGTCCTTTACTTCAAAGACTTTTTCCATCGGAACAAGAATCTCTTCAATTTTAGCGCGAAGTGTTTCGCTGTCTTCCAACTCAGTTTCAAGTAGGTTTTTTACTTTATTCTCATGCCCGGAAAAAGTTCTAACTACATACCACTTTTTATCCATAACCTGCACTTAAAAAATTCCTTTAAAAATTTGATTTATCGCCATATCGATTACATAAGTAAAAGCTGCAATAATTAAACAAACAACAATAACTACAGTGGTTGATTCTTTTAATTCATCTTTTGTCGGCCAGGTAACTTTTTTCATTTCCTTCATTACGTCGTCAAAAAAGCCAATTATTTTTTCTTTCATATATCGCTCTTATAAAACTTAGTATTTACTGCACGTCAGGAGGGACTCGAACCCCCAACCTGCGGTTTTGGAGACCGCTGCTCTAGCCAATTGAGCTACTGACGTAACAATTTCTATTTTGTTTCTTTATGAACAGTATGTTTTTTATCCCAACGGCAATATTTTTTAAATTCAACTCTGCCTGAATGGATACGTTTATTTTTTGTAGTAGTGTAATTTCTTCTTTTACACTCTGTACATTCTAAAGTAATTATGTCTCTCATGGTAAATCTAATTCTTTATAAAAATATATTAAAAACTTTTATTTTGAGCTGACGACCGGGATTGAACCGGTGACCTCATCCTTACCAAGGATGTGCTCTACCAACTGAGCTACGTCAGCAGTTCTTATGGTGTAACTCACTTGAGCGGGAGACGGGGCTCGAACCCGCGACCAACAGCTTGGAAGGCTGTGACTCTAGCCAACTGAGTTACTCCCGCCTAATACTCTTAATCCTAATCATACTCTTAATCTGTTTATTATCAAATTGATTAAGATTATGATTACGGGTAAGATTAAAAATTATTAAAACCTTCAATACAAAAAGAACAAAAAAATAAGGGAACTAAAATTACATTATAAATATTTATTCCCTTTAACAATTCATCATAAAACTTGTAAAGAGTGGGCGGCGAGGGATTCGAACCCCCAAAGGCGTCAGCCAACGGATTTACAGTCCGCCCCGGCTCTCCAACTCCGGCGTCCGCCCAAAATAAAAAACAGATTACAAATATATTTGGATTATGACAAAAATGCAAACTTAAAACTATATGACAGGGGTAAAAATGATGGGATTCATATCTGTCCCATATCTGTCCAAAACAATAAAAAAGAATCCCTCAAATAAAGTTGGTAAATTTGTTTTGACCAAAAATAAATTATCCAAACTTTAAGGAGGGATCAATGGTAAATGTAACACTTT
>Ga0315554_1000806_pt1 | contig 18475 bp, 8 predicted proteins | sample SalMarSW160370MG_FD_202114 | JGI IMG/M metagenome (GOLD analysis project Ga0315554, IMG submission 202114) | Salt marsh sediment microbial communities from the Plum Island Ecosystem LTER, Massachusetts, United States - Salt Marsh Sediment SW1603-70 ... | reverse complement strand
AACTGCAATTTTAGTAAGGATATATGCTACTAAAGAAATTAAAGAGAGTAAAGTTCTTGCGCTTGGAGAAAAGCGTTTTTCGAGAAATTCAGGCATTGTAAAAACTTTTGAACGCATATAAAAGGGAGCCATTATCCAGCCCAGAACAAGAAGACACCAAGCATGCAATTCGTAATGTGCCATTGCTACACCATCGGTAGCCCCTGATCCGGCTAAACCTACCAGGTGTTCGGAACCTATATTGGAAGCAAAAATAGAAGCACCAACTATAAACCAGCCTAAATGACGGCCAGCTAAAAAATAATCAGTTGAAGTTTCCTGCTTTTGTTTGATAACCCACCAGGCCAAACCTAAAATAATGGCAAAGTAACCGGCAATTATTATCCAGTCTAAAGTTTGTAAGGTTGACATAATTATTTCCTTTTATATGAACTATTAAGTTTTTGAATTAAAATTGACTTAAAAATCAAGATCATTTTACAGAAAATTCATAAATTGTAGTTTGTGTGTAAGTTTCCCCAGGCCTTAAAACTACAGAAGGAAAATTCTTCTTATTCGGCGAATCAGGGAAGTGTTGACATTCCAAACAGAGACCGGTTCTAAATTTGTAATAAATACCATCTTTTCCCCTGTCTTTACCATCCAAAAAATTTCCCGAATAGAATTGAATACCTGGTTGGTCTGTTAATACTTTCATAAATATGCCGCTGGTGGAATCATATAAAGTTGCTGCTTCCCGTACAGAACCGTTATAATTATTTAGAACCCAATTATGATCATATCCTCCTGCAAATTTCAGCTGCTGAAAATTATCATTAATATGTTTGCCAATTCTTGTCGGTTTTCTGAAATCCATTGGTGTGTTAGCTACATCTTCAAGCTGGCCAGTTGGAATCAATGTTTTGTCAACAGGAGTAAATTTATCTGCATTAATCATTAATATATGATTTAAAATAGTATTATCCGGAGAACCTGTAAGATTAAAATAGCAATGATTTGTAGGATTTAATATTGTAGGTTTATCTGTTGTGGCCTTATAATATATCTTTAATCCGTTCTTATCAGTAAGGGAATATGTTACAGTAATAGTTAATTTGCCAGGATAACCTTCTTCACCGTCAGGACTTACATAAGTTAACTGGAGAGCCGATCCGCTTAATTCTTTTGCTTTCCATACTCTTTTGTTAAATCCAATTGTACCTCCGTGTAAATGATTTTCTCCGTTATTTATTGAGAGTTGGTATTCTTTACCATCCAGGGTAAATCTTCCTTTAGCTATTCTATTTCCGAACCGTCCGACAATCCCGCCAAAAAAAGAGCCGCCTTTTACATAACTAGAGAGACTATCGTACCCTAATATTAAATCTTCAACTTTTCTATTTTTATCCGGAGCCTTTAGCTTAACAACTGTTGCACCATAATTAATAATTGTGGCACTCATTCCATTATTATTATTCAATATATAAGAATAAATTTTTTCTCCGTCCTGGAGAGTACCGAAAAGTTCTTTTTTTACCATATTATGATCCTGTTTGGTAAATGAAAAAAATATTAAGGCTGGCATGAGAAGTAAAAATAAATTTAACAGTTTAGTCTTCATTCTCTATCCTCTATTAAACATTGAAAGATAAACATTTTTTTAGTAAATATATAAAAATAGACTATATTTTCATATCCTTTATAATAATTTCTTGTGTATCAAGACTGATTTTAAATGTTCATTTATTAATTATTTATTATATAAAAAGTAAGAGAATAAAAGCAGTTAAAAAACACCATATTACGCTGAAACTTAACCATTTTGCGCATGTTAATAAAATTTCAGCGGGTTTATAAAAAGGATGAAAAAAGTAAAGAGTCTTAATTTAAATTTATGATAAAATATTTTTACAAATATTTAATTAGGAGTTTTTATTTTTCTAAATTCCCGTAAACATTTCCCTTTTTCTCTTTGAAAATACCTAGATATATGCTCGGCACTGCTAAAGCCAAGGCTATATGCAATTTCAGAAATGGATAAATCAGTTTCAACTAAAAGTTTACTTATATGTTCAACTCTTATTCTTCTGATCTCTGAATTTATTGAGCGATTTAATTTGTTCCTAAAACGTTGCTCCAAACTTCTGCGTGATAAAATAGTGGATTCAACAACATCTTCTACACGGATATTTTTTCTGAAATTTTGCCGGATATAACTAATTGCTTTGGTTAATTCTTTATCTTCGGTTGCTATAATATCGGTCGAATGCCTGATCCTTACGTAAGTTGGTTTTACTGTAATATTTCTATTTGTTGATTTTCTGTTATTCATCATTAAATCCAATAGCCTGGCAGCTTCGTATCCTGCTTTTTCAACATTTAAAGCAACACTGGATAACGGCGGATCGCATAAATCACAAATTAAATCATCATTATCAACCCCAATAACCGCAACATCTTCCGGTATACGAAGCTGTGCAATTTTACATGCTTCAATAACATGCTGACCTCTATCATCATTACATGCCATAATACCTATCGGTTTTGGAAGGCTTTCTAACCAATCTGCCATCAATATTTGCTCACTTTCCCATTTTCGTCTTGAAAGGTTTTTAGGACGAATGAATATTGAAACATTAAAATTTTTGTCTTTTAGATATTTTTCAAAATATTTTTGTCTTTCCGATGACCAGGGAAAATCATCAAAACCGCAATATGCAAAATTTTTGAAACCGATATTTAATAAATGATCTGCGGCCATTTTACCAATACTTTCACCGTCAGTTTTTACTACAGGAAATTCGGGATAAATTTCATTGTTATGAGGTACTAAGATAGTAGGTATATTTAGTTCAAGAAGTTGTTTGGATGTTTTTGCATTTCGCATTATTATTCCGTCTGCATGCCAGTCTTTTAACTTAGGATAATTGGATTGCAATCCACTTGGTTCTCTATAAAATGCCCATGGACCGTGAAGACGTGCGTATTTAGTGATGCCTAAAAGTAATCTGCGCCCAAAAGCACGGGATGTCTCTACAACTAAAATAACTTTGGGAATATGCATTTTAAAAATTAATTATATCAAAAAAGCTTAAGCTTTATCAAAAAATTTTACTAAAAATATTTTACGTAATATTTCTCTTTTTATTTAAGTATTATATTCTTTAACAATTAGAAATGAATAGATACTTAATACTCCCGCTTTGAACTAACTATTTTATCTATCCTTATTTATTTTTAATGCGATAACGAAATTTTTTTATCTAAATAGAAAATAGTAATAAAAGATGAAAAAAAAAATAATAAACCATTCCCCGATTAAAAAATAACCATTTTGCGTTATCTTCAGATTAGTTTTCCATAGTGCTTTATAAATAACCACCCTATAGACTAAATTTCAAGAAATATTAATCGAAAAATTGAGGTAGGTAGGAAGCGATTTTTTTGAAATGATAAAGTGTAAGATTCGTCCTTAATTTTAAAGGTGAATCTTACACTTTAATTACTGACTTATTTTTTCCCGTTCATCAAATCATTAACTGCATTTGATAGAAATATATATTCTCCTGCTATGTTTATAACAGCCTCGTTTTCTCCCCAGAAGAACGGCCAATCATCCTTATTTTCAAGGAAATCCGGTTGAAGCATAAGCAAACCAGGTACAACTCCACCAGCAACGTAGGTAAAGTCTGCCCTGGTTCTTCCATATATTACTTTCTTTGAACGTGTACCGACACTTGCAACAAAAGAAAGATTGGAATAAGGGTGACAACCGAAAAGGTAATCAATTCCGCGAATGGTATATTCCGGGCCGATTATTTGGGGAAATGCCTTGTGGGCATAATAATTCATTATTGCCCATCTTACAACTTCTTCATTACCACCCCAGTGCCTAGTTCCTATCGGCACACCGTACGGATTTTTCAAAAGCAGAGAATCATCTTCCAACTTAAGTTTCTTTATATAAGGTTCAAGTTTCGCTTTGTATTCTTTACCTAAGTATGGAATTGCAAGCAATGCGTTCTCAATATTCAGATTAGGAAATCTTTCAAGTCCCTGCCATATTGTTTTAATAAATACATCGGCATACTTTTTATTCTTTGTGGCAATGAAAAGCTGCAGTGCAGCGGAATTAGACATACCGGCTCCAAATAATCTTGCAAATCTGTTCATTCTGCTGCTGCTGGTATCCTTTTGCTGCCAGTCCCATGATTTCTCGGCAGCGGTTAAGCATACTGCGGAAAGTGAATCGTTATATCCTTTAAAAGCACGGCTTGCATTAGCAAGACAGGCTATCGAACTATAATTCATCCATGGTTCATTTGTGGTAAGTGTCCATCTGTCATCTGGTTTTCCACTGTAATCGCCTTTAACTTCATATGGTTTTAGCTTTGGATCGTAAAGTAAATTATCTGTTATTGTAGATGCGTCACCGAGGTGAACATATTGGTATAGGAAAGGCATCTCAATTGAGGGGATAGCACGTCCAAATGCCTTATGCATTGCAAGTTGTAAAAGCACACCGTGCTCAATCTGCTGAAGTATATCGGGTTTGCCGTCCGGGTCATGAATACCGACATAACGATGTTTTTCATTAATGTAAGTTTCATCTAATTCCGGTTTAAACTGCTCCCATGCAGAAGCCAGAGCTGATATTGTTTGGCACTGTGAAACCTCCTCGACGTCAAAGTCACCTGCATCGAACCAGCCGCCTACATTTAATCCCTTTATATGTTCCCCGGGTTTATAGCGCGTGTCTGTTGACGGCCCCATTCTTTTTCCGTCCATTAATTGTAAATTGGGCGGCATTTGCCGTGCATCATCAAGAAACGGAACACCGTGCCAAACTCTGTATCCGTCCTTTACAAATACATGATCCATTTGTACCGGCAGAAAAACATCCAGAGTCTGATGCCATACATTGTTGTAAACCCGGTTATTGACAGGAAATGCATCGGTTTTTTCATTGCCGTATTGAATAACATATAAACCGCTGTCTTTAACAGATGAAAAATCAAATCTTGCATAGTTGTATCGGAGGAATGATCCCCACAATTTTGCGTCACCGGTATATTTTGTCTTGTAGCTACCGTCCGGCATAACTTGATATACTGTAGCCGTCTTAAGCGGAGTATCGTTTTTATCAAGCTCTATCACTGCCACCTTTTCCTGTGTAGGAAAATAACCTACCTGTGAAAAACCGATTACAGGTTTGCGTTTCCAATTTTTAATTGTGCTTGCAGTTAAGTACCATTCAACTACTTTGCCGGTTTTATTCGAAGGAATTAAACTGCGGACTACAAACCACCCGTTTTGTGCAACGTTACGGCCGTCGTAAAGCATTAAATCACCTTCCATGGAAGTAATATCAACCCTTTGCGCCGAATCTTCGGGTGCAAGGACAAGTGTTTTTCCCTTTGCCATCGGCAGCGGATCAACAAAAATATTTCTACCCCTATCATCAAAAGTAGAGAGACCAAAGTATTGGGGAATTCTATCCTTAAGCGGCTTAACTTCCATAGGCCCGGCCGGATATTTCGGGAATATTCCGGGTCTTCCATCCATAAAGTATGTTTTTTCAAAATATGCAGAGGGTAAAAACTCAAGGTTAAAACCTGCATGACCTTCAAGTTCCTTAGGTAAAGGTTTATCAAGATAAACATCGATCATTACTCCCTGATCTTTAGCCGTAACCACAACCTTTGAATCGAAGTTGTACTTTTTATATTGAAGGAGCACTTCAATACTGTTATTCTGCTTATCCACTTTTCTGTCGATTACCATAGGAACCAGATCCCATTGTTCCGGAGTAGCTCGTAATCTTACAGCGCCGTTGGTTGCAGTTCTTACACCATGGTGGATGATCTCAATTCCGGCAGTTTTTTCATCAAAGAAATATCCATTATACTGGTTGCTAAAAACAAAAACATTAAATCCGGGTGTTTCGAAATATTCAAGATCATTTAGCTTTAATTTGTTTTCCTGGCAAGGAGTATTGTTAAAAAACAATAATAGAAAACCGCTAATTAAAAATGAGGTAAGATATTTTGAAAAGAAGATGCTTAAAGAATTATATAAATTTTTCATTCCGTTCTCCTTATTTAAGATTAGAGTTCCAAGTAATAAAATTTAGAATCTCAATGCTTTTACAAAACATGGTTACGTATATTTAATCAATTTTCTAATCTATTCAATATTTGTTGTTTTAGCTTACTTGCTTCAGTGTAATCCGGTTTCACAACTAAACATTTATTTATTATTGTAAGTGCCGATTTAAAATTATTCTTTTTTGAATAAGCTAAAGAGAGATTATATAATACTAACGGATCCTTGGGATTTGATTTATAAGTCTCTGTTAAATATTTGACTGCATCATCGTATTTCCCTCTGTACAATTGTATTATTCCAACTCTCTTTGAAGTGTAATCTGCCAGATCTATTTTGTTTTTATGATAGAAATATGTGATAAGAGAATTAAAATCCTTTAAAACGGGATATTGATAAAGTAATATATTTATATGCTTTAAATAATTTTTTATATCGTCTCTTCTCAAGTAAGTTGCAGCAGCAAGTAAATGTGCATCAGTCCAGGATAAACCTTCTATTCTGTACATAGCTATAGAATCGGTTAAATCCTTTGGTTGAAGTAAATTGATAAAATCCTTCTGTTGAAAATCTGACATTACACTACTCTTTTTTACATACGGCCAATTATTCTTTATTAAGGTAATGTTATCATTTCCCATAATTGAATCGAGTTTTGTAAACATAAAATTGGCACGAGTAAGGCTATCCTGCTCATCAAACGGAATTTTAGCATTTTCAATTTTTGGCAAATATCCCAGTTTTTCCATAGAATTGTAAAATGCTTGCCCGATAAGTTGATATCCTTTTACATTTGGATGCAGATGATCTACAATTAAATTGTTTCCTACTATTCCTCTTGGACTCGCGGAATCAAATATTGAGTCTATAGGAATAGTTGCCACATGAAATTCTTTTCCTAAGTCGTCAATAATTTTATTCATCTTTTCGGGTGCCCTGAATCTAAGTGCATCAAGATCCTTTGCCAGTCTGAAAAGTGAATCTGCTTTTACAATATTATTATCTTTTAATTCATCCGTGGCTTCTTCATAGACTTGATCTGCGCTTTTATAACCAGGTGTATTTACTGAAATAAACGGTTTCTGATCTTTTAAATTACTTACTAGCCTGCCTAATATTACCGGTATACCTTTATTTTTAATCATGCGCAAGATATCAGTAAAGTTTTCTTTAAATTGTTGAAGACCTGCATTGTACTCTTTGGAATTTAAAAGTATGTATTTATCTCTTGCCATCCTGGACATTAAGGTACCGACGGGCTTTTTATCTTTGGATGAGAATAATGACGAAAGCCAATGAATTGAATTGCGTATAAGTTGAGTTGTCTTAAAGTTATCTAAATATAATATTAAATTAATTAAGGTCCTGGACGAACCAAATGATTGTACCGAACCAACACCCAATGCGCCGTAAAATTCATTATGCCCGGCATAAATTAAAATTAAATCGGGTTTTTGATCCAATACACCTGGTAAAAGATCTAACAAAGTGTATGAGTTTACAGCTGTCATACCTAGATTAATAACCTCGACCGGTGTATTAAGGTAAACCAATTCCAACCTTCTCCGAATATATCGGGAAAATGATCCCATCGGACTATAGGGAAAACCTTCCGCACTGCTTCCGCCTAAAACAAAAACTCTGAAAGTATTTGTTTTTTTTTGTATGTCAAAATAATCTTCACTTGTAGTAGGATTAAAGTCCCCGCTGGTAAAATATTTTTTACCAATGTTCGAGTTAATTACATATTTTCCTTCCCCAACATTTACCCATTGATCAAAATTATAACCATAATTTATGATCCTTAAGAAAATTTCCAGCATAACTAAAAATACTATTGGAAGCGAAATCAATACTGCATAAAACCATTTAGGAGCCTTTTTCCCCGAAGTATTAATAATATTTTTTATCTCAGAACGTGGTAGATTGTATTTTTTAGATATTTGATTTATAGAAAGCTTATCTTTATCAGCTAAAATTTGCTTCTTTATATCTTTGGATATTTTCAAAGATGCCTCTAAATAATTAAACTAATAGAAAATTTATATTCAAAAAAATAAAATAAAATAGCCTTGTAGTTATTAAATATTTTCTTAGTAAATAGAATCATGTTGATTCTAATTTAAAAGAATCAACCCCAATTTTCTCTTAATGCATTTTTACCTGGTTAGAATCCTGTTTATTTTATTTCGGTAAAATGGTCGCTGGCCTTTATTAATCACCTTTAATTAAAATTGTATTAGAAGTTTCTATTTTTTTCTAATTAAGGTGCTTTGATATATTCTCTATTATACTTGCTGTCAGAATAAATTTCGCCATTTTTATACAAGTACCTGCTCAGAGATAATCGCCATAAGAATATAGCAACATTTAATCGAAATTAATGATTTTACCTGATCGTAAGTTACTTTACCATGAGATCTTTATGCTAGAATAGGGGAGAAGTAAACTTCCCAATATGATCTTATGCATTATTCTAAATAATGAGTTGCGAAATCATTTCAAAGATCATCTCATCTATAGAGTATCTTCCGATTGCACAAGCTATCTTTAAAAATATTTCTAAGAACAAACTATTTTTTGCTATTTGTTAACAATAATCCTGGAATACTTTGAACCCGAAATCAAGAATACGAAAATAACTAAATACAAACTTAATCCAACAAAAAAGCTCAAAGTAAAGCCAAAAGACATTGATAAGATAACTGCCGATATCGAACCGAGAACCGAAAAGATTCCATTTATACCGTACATCCATGGGATATATTTTACCAAATTATTTTGCTTTAAAATTTGTATCCCGGTAGGAAAGGGAATACCCAGCAAAAAACCGAACGGTAATAATAAAACAAAACAAACAATCGCTCGCAGAGTCAATCCATAAACAAGTAATTCATTGAGAATTAATGGATAAATAATAAACAGGAGCACTCCTGCAATCACTATTAAAGCTGAAATGTTTTTTAGACGTTTTAGCACATCATGCGAATATATTTTCTCACCGAAAAAACTTCCGACTCCCATTCCAACCAGCAAAGAACCAAGCAGAATAGATAAAGCGATTGTCGGTGAACCAAGGAAAAGAATGAATTTTTGGAATAAAGATATTTCCAAAATCATAAATCCAATACCGATACTAATAAAAATAAAAAGAGGAAGTAAAACATTTTCTTTTTCTTTGTTTTTTTTATTCTTTTTCGATTTTGATTTTATCTTCATGTACGGAATTAATACGGATAATATAGCAACTATTAATGTTGCAATTAAAAGATTTTCAAAATCATGAGGTACACCCTTGTTTACTTTATAAAAGTAGGGACTATCATCGCGAACAGGTGAAATATCGGAGCTATTTTTTGCTATAAACTCTTCGAGCGAACCCCGTCCTTCTTTAAGAGCTTTTAACAGAACATTTTCAACTTCGTTGTTGACAGGATTATTTAGATATGGGAAATATGTTACCTTCGGTAGATCAGGAGGTAAGGATTTCTCAACCTTTTCTATAGCTTTTATTTCATATACCGTATAAGCAGATTTTTTTATTACAATGGTTGGTGCATACTCACTTCCAAGTATAATAAAATGATTCATGGCGTTGGAATTATTAATTCCGTTTTCTTTAAAAGCATATAAAGTAGTAATAATAAGTCTAACAAGTTCCCATCTATTATGTACGGTAAAAATTAGCTGTCCGTCAGGAGCTAAGGTTTTTAAATAATCCTTTATTGCTTCCACGGTTAAGAGAAAATTTTCATTGGAAGCTAACCCGTCAATATTCTGCAGCTGTTCGGTTGAAGGCAAAGCCAAGACAATGATATTGTAATGCTTACTTGAGCTTTTTATAAAATGACGACCTTCTGCTACCTTAATTTTTACATTTGGAAATTTAGTATAGATACCGCCGTTAAAATCACTGTATTTTTTTACTATATCAACAAAATCCGGGTTAACTTCTACACCGGTAATATTTTGTATTTGCCCAAGAATTCCTGTAAGAATTTCTTTACCTCCTCCGGGTCCTATGACCAGCATATTTTTCTTTTCTTCTTTAGTTAAGAATAGAAAAGGAATTGTTGTTGAATGGTGTACCAAAAGATAATTAATAAGTTTATCATGGTTTTCAATGTTCCCATTAAACTTGTACATCTTGGTACCAGCCGCACCATCTATAAAAAGATATTTAACATTACTTTGATTGGTATACGCAACTAGATCTGATCTTCCGTTTATGCTCCACCTGCTATCTAGTATTTCCGGTTTCATATTCGGTTCATCGTAGGTATGATAAAAGTCTTTTTCAGGAAAGTTACCAATAGGAATTTTTTCTAGAAAATCATTTTTCCCAAAAACAACTAACACAAAAGTTAAGCAGAAAAGAGCTAAATACAACAATGTTTTTTTTCCTTTTGGGACAATCAAGAAATTAACGGAGGGAAAAAATAAAACGAGAGCTAAAAAAAGAACAATGTTTGCTGCATTGAATAAATTGAAAATATAAATAGATACTATAGATCCTATTGCCGCGCCTAAAAGATCTGAAGCATAAATTCTAAATCCGGCACTTGCATAATTACTAAAAAACTCAGCGTATACTATTCCGGCAAAAAAGAAAGGAATAAAAAGCAGAAAGAAATAAACATATGGATTTGTTATAGTTAAGATGATTACAAGTATAATAAAAAATATAAGTGAAGCGCCTGAAAGAAAGATAAACAAGCTGAATATTTTTAGATTTTTAGTCGATCCCTCGTCCGGTTTTATTTTGTAAAAGGAATAAATTCCACCGCTTCCTAAACCTAAAATAGCAAGAGATAAAATTATAAAAGCATAATTTTGAACAAATACTACTGAAGAAATTCTTGTGGATATTATTTCAAAGCAAACAACAACTGCTGAAATTACAAGGATATTTAAATTTACAAATTTAGGATTGTTTATCACTGTTTGATGATATTGCTTGTGATAATGTTTTTTCAAATATTTCTACACCATATTTTTTCTTTAATCTCGCCTCTACTTCATCCGAAATTTTTTGACGGTAATAATCTTTAAATTCTTTTACAATCTTATCTTTAACTTCGTCATATGTAAGCTGTTTTTCCGGCTGGATGTGAATACATTTAATAACAGCGAACTGTTTTCCTTTTGTAGAATCATAATATTCAACGGGTCCGGCAACTTCATCTAATTTCAATTTAAAGCCTGCTTCTGCCAGGTAAGGCGGTTCCAGGCTTGCATAAGATTTAAATGAACCATCCCGTTCACGGATATAAGTTTTTACAAACCAACTATCTGAAACTTTTTCAAACGGTGTTCCCTTTTTTATTTCTTTTATTTCTTCAGCAGCTTTTTCGCTATCGGAATAAATTCTAGCATAAAGGTTTATTTTCTTCAATTGATAGAATATTGAATCTTTATGATTATTATAAAATTTTTGGAGTGTTTCCGATGTGGCTTCGGGTATACTTGCTTCAATAACCGCCTGGTTATATAAATATGCAAGTCTATCTTTTATAGCTATATCTTTTGTATAAGGATTAATTAGTCCTTTTTCTAAGCCTATTCTTTTTGCAGCTTTAATAACGTTGTCATCATAAACAGCATCCGAAATAAATTCTTTAACAAAATCAGAATTTAGAACGGTGTTAGGAGACAATATCACTACTTCTTCAAGCAGCCGGAGATATTCCTTTAGATCAATTTTACCATTATTGTATGATAGTATTTCAAAATTACGACCACTCGAAATAGCATTTTGAATAGTATCTTTATAAGCACCTGCATAGAACCGATGATCCTTAGACCATTTAACTAATTGCTGTAGTCCATGTTCATTCCATTTGATTGAACTTTTATCAATAAGCCCATTCTTAAAATCATCATATTCTTTATTATATACCAGATAATATCCTTTTTTAAGATCAGATATTATTTGATCTTTTATTTTTTCAAATGGTTCCAATTTTATTTTTTTTATGTCCGTTACCTTGACAATATGATATCCATCGTAAGAAACTATAACTCGAGTAAATCCTTTCTTTAGATTAAAAATTACATTTCCAACCGGGTCTTTCATACTTTGCGACCAGGTAATATTTTTTTGATTATGTATAATGATATTTTTTAAAGAATATATTTGTACAAGTCCATTGATATCGTAATTTTTATTAAGACCATCTTCTAATTCCGATGCTATCGCTTTTATCGAATCGAGTATCTCCTTTGGTGAATTTTGGGGAACCGGTAATATTATTTCATTATAGATAATTTCCTTACCCATTTCTTTATACGCTTCGGCTGCACTTTTTTCATTAACATACTTTTCCATAAATTCTTTATCAAAGTACTTATTTATTAATTCATCATTGATAGAGCGACGTATTTCCCTCATTAAATCTTGATTTTCATTTAGTTTTCTATCAAAGAGATCAAATCTTTTTAATTGGTTGAATATTAACGCATTTAATGCTTTTTTATAAACTTCAGATTTGTTAATATTTTTTCTGTTGTAATTCCAGTCTGCTATGTATTGCTTAAGATCTTTTATAGTCACTACATAATCTTTTTTGTCTATCCTGGCTACTACTTTATCATCTTCATTCGATTTATTTTTTGAACAACCTGCAAGCGCAAGAAGTAAAATGAGAAAAACCAGATATTTTTTTAATTCCATTAAAAGCTCCATTCGGTTCTAATATTATAAATTTTATAACCCTTAATAATGCTTGGTTTGTCGTTATAGAATTTTAAAAAAAACAATAATAGCCAATATTTATCTGAAAGAAAAGGGAAGTGAAAATAGTAGAATATTTTTTCAATTAATAAATATATGGTCGAACCGGGTATTACCATTAGTATTTTCATAAAGATTATATTGCTGAAATTATACAGGTAATATTCTTTCTCCCTTTACATTTATTTTATTATAAACCATATCCCATAGAGAATAACCTAAAAGTCCATATTGTCATTTCGACCGTAGGGAGAAATCTCAGCTTTAATTCATTTAGGAGATTTCTCAGTCGCTTTACTCCTTCGAAATGACATTTTTCTTTAATTTTGGTTACTCACATTAGAGTGAGGTCTATTCATAAAATTTTAACACAACCCATTTTATTCAAAACCCCGGCAAATATTATTTACCGGGGCTTTGATTTTAACAAGTATTTAGAAATACCAAGAAATTATTTAAGCAAAATCATTTTCTTGGTTTGTGTGAAGTTATTGCCAACCTTTAATGTATAGAAATAAATTCCACTGGATAGATTTGAAGCGTCGAAATCTACTTTGTAATTTGAGGCATCTTTATACCCGTTAACTAAAGTAGCAATTTCCTGACCCAATGAGTTATAAACTTTCAATGTAACATTTGCAGCTTTAGGAATTGTGAAGTTAATAACTGTTGTTGGGTTGAACGGATTAGGATAATTTTGACTGAGTTTATATTGCACTGGGATACCCGGCATTTCTTTAACAGCAGTGAGCCCATATAGAGTATTATGAATTTGTTGTAATTCACTAGCTTCTTGAGCCATCCATGATTGATATTGAGTTGGGAACCAGTTTAAGTCACCAAGAGGGAACCCATTAAGACCAGCAGTCATCAAATCTGCATCATCATAAGAAAGATCAATCGGGATTGGCCAGTCTGCATATATGAAATATGTAGCTTCGTCATTATTTGGTTGACGCCAGGAAGTCAACCCTATAGTATAGGTTGTATCAACAGTAAGTAATGCCCATGCTTTTATTTTTGCTAGCTGATCTGTAAATAAAACATCCGTATTTTTAAAATTAGGTAGTTTATCTTTAACCCACGTACCTTCTGTAAGCAAAGGATAAGTTGCATTATCATCGAACATGGATTGAGATCTTGAATTCATTGTAATCATCTGGGAAACCCAATCTGTCCGCCCATTTACTTGATTAGCATTTAAGGTTGCAACATAATCATTTAGAGATGGATCCCAATAAACTAAATTTTTATCAACGTAGAAGCTCGCACCATTTGCTTGAAAGGCAGAATCATCAAGTACATTAACAAACCCCATAGGCAGCTGATCCGGATCAACTTCACCTACATCTTTTACATCAAGAACGGGTGAATAACCCTGTATGTTGCAATTTACAAATATATTATTAGTTACACTTATATTTGCATGATCACCGGTATTCATAAAAACAAAGCCGGCGCAATCTATAAAGTCATTGTGATTGTAAATTTGTCTATCTATTGTGTAACCGGTTCTTGACTTGTACATACTGCCTTGAATATTTACGTGTGTACAATTTTCAACAAGAATAGTATCCTCATGTGTACCGTTATTGATATCGATTACACCACCGTTACGACGACACTCGTGACCATCAAAATTCACCATATAACAATTTTTAAAAAACATACTTTCATCAGAAGGCGGACCACCTATAACAGTCCATCGATTATGCTCTATAATACAGTTATTGACCTCTATTCTCATACCAGGTCCTCCAAAACCAAAGAAACCCCATGATAAGGTTCCGCCAGGATTACCTTCCTCAACGTCAATGTTTTTTACAAGCAGATCGGAACCGCTGTTTATACCACCCGTTGCGTCAATCCCTTCAGCTGTTACACCGCAAACAATAGGTGGTGGAGCAGCTGCGTTTTGGTTTGTTTTTACAGATGTCTGGTCTTCACCCATAATAATAGTTTTTCTGTCGGCTGAAGTTGTGGGATTATTTGCAAGGGAATATACTCCGCCGCTTTTTAACACATATACACGTCCTGCGGGAACATTAAGAGTATCTGCATTTATAACGGAATAAAGAGTATTGTAAGTACCATATTCAATATCATCCTTTATTACAAGGGAATCTCCGTGTTGCGCTGAAACATAATCCATCAAAGTTTGCGGCAACACAGAAGTTAACGGTAATAATGCCATTACCGTAAAAAGTAACAGTAACTTTCTCATACGAGCCTCCTTAAATTAATTGATAAAGAAATAAGATTAATATTACTTAATAATCTTTTCATTTATTTTAGTTTTTCCTCCTTCATTATTTATTTATAAATGTGTTATTTAAAAACTATATCTCAAATTAAGCTGGTAAATAGTCGGTGGATATAAAACTGTATATAAGTTTTCTGTTATTGGGGCATCCGGATTCAATCTATATTTCCGATATGTTTTTATTCCATTATGGAAAATATTTACACCATTCAAAGCTATGCTCAAGCCGTCAATAGGCAGATCTTGCTTCATTGTAAAATCCCATCTATATATATTGCCGGTATATTCAGATTCTTCAGGTCTTGTACCTACACTATTTAATACATTCCCTCTCATATTAAAAGATAAACGTCCTGAAAATCCTTTATAATCAACACCAAGAGCAACATTTACAACATCATTGGCCTGCTGAACCAATCTTCCGCTGTATACCGTATCTATTGTATTGTATACAGTTATATATCTGCCGGGATGAGTAGGATCAGGAATCTGTTGCGGCACATCTCTAAGAATGCGGTAATCCATGTTTGACCCGGATTTTGTATAGTTTACATCTAATACAAGTGAATTTAATGGATTGGGTAGATACCAAAAATTTGTCTGCCAATTAATTTCGATACCTCTTATGTAACCCATGTTTGGATTATTTACAGAAGTATTAACCTCATTTTGATTTTTTACTGTATAACCAAATCTATCCTTCCAAAATGCTGAATCAGGAATATTTACATTATTAGATACAATAGATAGGTTACCAAAGTAAATGTTAGTGGTGTATAATACGTCTTTTAATTCCTTATAGTAAGCGTCTATTGTTAAAAGTCCGACTTCATTACTGTAAATAGAGGCAACAACGTCAAAGTTTTTTGATGTCGCAGGTCTTAGTTTAGGATTTCCTATTTCAAAACCGCTGCCATTATAATCAACTTTAGGGATAATAGATAAATAATCAGGACGTGCAATGCCTGTAGTGTAGGCAACTCTAATATCCGACCAATCATTAACCTTATATTTGAGATGCACGTCGGGGAAGTAATTTATGTCAGTCCTGTTAATATTGTATAAATCATAAGGGACATTGTGGTTTAAACTATCTGGATTAGGTGAGTCGGTAATTGTTCCTACTTCAGTACTAATTGCATCGCCATAAACATTATGTATAGTATAAGTGACGTTTGCATGATACTGCATATTATAATTTTCATAACGAAAACCGGCAAGTAATGTAAAGTCCCGGAATATATCAAAAGTTCCCATTATATAACCTGCAGAGAAAGACTCTGCCCCGTTCCAATCGTCTTTCCAGCTATCATCTTGTTTTATAGCAGGAGACCAAGCTGACAGAGATTGTCTTAACCAGCTGTCAAATATATCAGTATTAATAACATCATTAAAACCATTTTTAAAATTATATTCATCGCTTAGAAAATATTTTCCCCTTGTAAAATTAGTCTCCATAACATCAGTAAGTCTTAACCTGTTAGCAATAGAACGGGGTCTGCCCGGGAAGAAATTTTTTACATTTGTGTATGTATCATTGTCAGTAGCACCTGAGAAACCCCTGTCAAAATCATTAACACGTGTCGTTCTCACATACTTACCACCGGCTTTAAATGTAGCTGAAATATCCTTAGAAAAATTAAAGGGTGCCGTAACGTCAAGAGATGAATTATAGAGATGTTGATTAAAAGTGTTTTTTACAAAAGAAGCCCAACCCTCAAAAGTTGCACTATCAGCATCTGCCGGATTAAGATTATCAAAGATACCATATATTTTATTCATTGTCATAGAGGTTTGTGCGGTCCTGGAACTATATATTATAGGTTTGCCTTGGGCATCTACACCAAAAGGGGCTACATTACCAGTGGCATTTGTAAAATCAGTCCAACCGGTACCGGGTGTTCGGGGTTGATATGCCATTCTAGTATATTGGTTTGAGCTGGAATGAGACAAACTTGCTTCTACCTTAATATTACCGAAAGTGTTCTCAGCTTGAAGAGCATTAATCCATAAATCTTTTCCATATTTATTGCGATCCATAGTATATACTGCCTGAGTGGCATTGAAATCAAGTTGAACCTGATTATTGCGTTGATCTGTAAAATTACCGGCATAAGTATTTTGGAAAACTAATTTTCCATGCGGAAGCCTATAATCCATTATAAGGCTTCCGCCGCCGGTGCTAACAATATCCCGGTCATACTCTAGTGTTGCAGTAGTTGTAAGGTAAGTAGCTTGACCATATGCCGTATTACTAGACCCGTCAATTGCTAACCCGCGTGCAGCTCTTTGGTTACCTCCATCAGATTTGTCGGCATTTCCCTGTAAAAATATACCAAACTTATCATTAAAAAAACGGTTGCTTATACTCGCCCAGAATTTATAATTATTCGTATTTCTATCTGAACGATCATAATTCCCCTGGGCAAGAGCATCGAAATGGAGACCGGATGGAGCTTCTCTTAATCTTAAATTAACCACACCCCCGACTGTATTAGCATCCATATCCGGAGTTAGAGCTTTTATAACCTCAATACCACTTAGCATATTTGATGAAATAAAGCCAAGGTTTGTTGCACGATCATTCATATCAGTTGAAGGTAATTGAATGCCGTTTATAAGGACTTGATTCAATTTTGCCTGAACACCGCGAATAACTACCTGGTCTCCGTTCATAAGAGAAACACCAGGAAGACGGCTAAGTGCAGTTGCCGCATTATCGTCAGGTAATTCATGAATTTTTTCGGCAGATACAACGTTTATTATTGTATTAGATGTTAACTGCTGGTTTATTGCTCCACGCTGACCGACAGCTTGCGCAGTAACAACAACAGGCTTTCCTTCAATAACTACACTAGGCAGGTCAATATTAAGTTCAAGAGTTCTTCCACCAACCACATCAACCTGTACTTCTTTTTGTTTGTAACCGATATAACGGACAACAAGTGTATATGAACCAGCCGGAACACTAGTAATTTTATATTTACCTTCCATATCTGTAGCAGCTCCAAGGCTTGTCCCTTCAAGCCATACATTTGCACCGTATAAAACATCATTGGTTGTTGAATCTTTAACTACCCCCTGGATATTTGCTTTTTCTTGTGCAAACGTGTATGAAACTATTAGTAAAAGAAGAATAATAATTAAAGAAAATTGTAGCTTTCGGTTCATAGAATTCCCGCTCCTTCTATTTATTTTATGAAAAATTTTTCATTTAGACCATCAGAACAATAAATTATTGCCGAAAAATGAAATCGATTTTCACACCCTCAATAATTCACCTTACTATTCAAAGTAAAAATCCTAAAATAACAAACACACTCTTATAGGAAGCAAAAGAGTAATTAAATTTCTTAAAATAAAAGAGTGCATCGAATTTTAGGTTTAATTTATTT
>Ga0315554_1000805_pt1 | contig 18490 bp, 17 predicted proteins | sample SalMarSW160370MG_FD_202114 | JGI IMG/M metagenome (GOLD analysis project Ga0315554, IMG submission 202114) | Salt marsh sediment microbial communities from the Plum Island Ecosystem LTER, Massachusetts, United States - Salt Marsh Sediment SW1603-70 ... | reverse complement strand
GCCCCAAAGTCTCCTCGCTATGTCAGGCAAAGCGAGGAGAAGAAGTCCCGCCAAGGGGAAATCCAAAGGCGCGATGGACAGTTCCGCGCCGCCAGCGCGGAACGCGCCTCCGAAAGGACGATAGCGTGCGCTGAAACCGAGACTTACCACCAGAAGAATCAAATAGAGGCGGTCAGCCCTCCTCAGAGCAAGCGAGGCAAAGAAGAATGGAACGAGCGCCAGCACGAGGGCAAATTTGCGGTCATCCGGCAGACCAGCCAAGGCCACATACACAACCATAGCCAGAAGGGTGACACACCCCACGGCCAGGTATATCATGGATGACTTCCGTCGAAGATCCAGGAACCGCATAGTTTCTACCTAGGCTTCTCCAATCTAATCATGCGCTTGCGTTTCCGACTGTCACCGACTATCCCCCTGCTTCGATGACCGCGATGTCTCTCCTCCAACTCCCCCACAAAGGGCCGGGGCGGCGCAGTCGCGTATTCTGATTGCCAAACTCCTCGACAGAAAAGCCGGGACAGTACCCCACTGCCATTTCCGGCAGAGCAGCATTGCAGTAGCACGAGAACCCATCGCTGTGCGAAAACACAGCTCACCGCCGCTCCTGCCGTGGTCCAGCAAAAAGGTAGTAAGCACACAGACGCCGCTGGGCCTGAGCATTCGCCCAACCTCACGGACGTAGTTCTTGACGTCGCCAGACAACATGTGCGTAAACGCTGAAACGAGGAATATGACATCAGCAGTCTGTGAATCCAACAGGAACGCTTTTAGCCGTAGAACCGGCTGCGACACATATCACGCGGACGGCACGCCTCGCTGACGGTGTGCAAGCCTCTGCAAGTCCCGGACCGGTCAACCTTTGGCGTGCAGTCTGCTCCTCCAGCAGTATCTGTTTCCCTCCTGATGTCGGTGCCATTATACCCCAATTCCATCAGCAGAGAAACTAACCTGTCCGCCCGAATACAGCGGCCCTTATCACGGCGACCGAGATTTCGGCGGCTGCAAATGCCCGGGCCGCACCCAAAGCGCCATAGGGTGGAATCAGAACGATGTTGAGCGCAAGGCTCAGCGCGAAGGCTCCCACCGTAAGGAAGCCATCAACGTGCTGTCTATCCGTTGCCTGCAGTGCTGTGCTATACAGATCGCTCAGAAACGTGAACGGGACTGCAAGACACAGCCATCGAAAGACCTGCACCGACGGCTGGAATTCAGGCCCCAGGAGCACGCGAACGACCCAGGGGGAAATTGCCCATAGTGCGGCGGCCAACAAGATGGAGCCAGCCAGGCCAATCCCTCGAAGGCGGCGAAAGGAGACTGAGAACCGCCGTCTGTCCCGGCTCTCTCTGGCGAGCGCCGGCAGCGCCGCTTGGGAGATGGCCTGAGCAGGTTGCATCGCGCCAAACCAATACATGCGGTAGGCACCGGCATAGACTCCCACAGTCGACGCAGACTCCCACTGCCCCAGCAGCACTGTACCGATGCGATTGTAGAGCAGGCCAGCCTCCTGTGCCATACCCAAGGGCCAGGCAGTTTTCAAGAACCATCGCTTCAGGCCTGGAATGGAGCGGAATTCCGGCTTCGCAAAACGGCTCAAAGCAAACCCCGTCCCGCAGGCTGCTGCTGCAAAGGCCCCTCCCGCAAAGGCGGCAAAGACACCAGTCAGGCCCCAATCCAGCCGAACGGCGAGAACTACTCCCACGAGCGCCACCAGTCGGTCCACAGAGGTCACTATGAACTCGTACTCCATCCGCTCATATGCACGGAAAAGGGAGGTGTTCAGGCCGAAGAACCGTCTCACCAGGGATTCAGACGCACAAATCGCGACAAAGAGCCAGAGTGCCTGTTCCACGAAGATGGCGCTCGCCGCCGCCATTATGACCAATGTGAGTCCAAGGAGCGCCAACTTCAGCGGCACGACATTGCCCAGATACTGTGCCGCACGGTCCCTGTTTCGCGCTACTTCCCGCGTGAAGATGGGATGAATGCCGAAGACCGACAGCGCTTCGAACATGCCCACAAAAGCGTACACATAGTTATACCGTCCGTAGTTGTCGACACCCAGATAGCGGGCCAGCAAAGGCACCGTCACCAATGAGGCAAGCATGCCGACCCCAGCGCTGCCAAAGATAAAAGCCGAGTTTCGCCCAACTGTCCGCAGTTTCATTTAGTTTCACCGACGAGTCTGCAAAGCAATTCTACCGGAACCTTCAGGGCGATTCACCCTGCAGGGCTGTCACCTGCTCCTTCGCCTTTTCATTCTCGGGGTCGATTTCCAACACCTTCTCGTACATGTCCAAAGCCATATCGCGCCGACCTGTGGACGAATAGATGTCGCCCAGCCAGTGATATGCGTATTGCCATCCAGGCTCCAGCGCAGCCGCTTCATTCAGGGCTTCTTCAGCACGGTCAGCGTTTCCATATCCCTGCCACCAGCTCATGCCCAGTCCCATGTATGCCCAGTAGCGGTCCGAATCATGGGCGACCACCCACTCATACTCAGACACCGCTTCTTCGAATCGCTCCAACACGCGCAGTATGTCTGCCTTGGTCAAATGCGCGCTGATCTCTATATGACTATCCGAAAAGGCCGGCTGGGCGAGGGCTTGCTCTAGCAGCGTCAGGGCCTCCTCCTGACTTCCCAAGAACCACCGGGCGCGTGCCGCGTAATAGTAGGCATCCCCGACTTCAGGGCTATCTGCGGCGGCTCGCGCGCACCACGCCAGGATGTCTTCCGCTTCCTCGGCCGTCGTCGCACCCCGGGAACATTGCCCTCGAATCAGCGCGAGACGATGCGTGCGTGCCTTGTCCAGCAACTCGGCGTCGGCAAATGTCCCTTTGGACAGGGCTTCATCGTATAGGGACAAGGCTTCGTCCCAGCGCCGCGTTGCTTCACACAGGCTTCCTGCAAGGTAATAGGCATCGCCCAACTCGGGCTGGACCGCGATGGCGCGCTCGTACCACGCGAGGGCTTCGTCAGCATCCCCCTGGCTCAATGCCCACGAGCCTGAGGGAATGAAATCCTGGGGCGTTACCCCGCCCACGCGCCACTCCGCCCCGGCAGTCGCCGACGCGCCGTCGAGCCAGTTGACCCACGCAAGTCCCCTGTGCGCAGCCGGGTTACGGGCATCCCAGCGCATGGCCTGGCCAAACAGCGCGCTCGCGTCGAGTCGCACCTGTCGCGCACCATCCTGCAACTCGCCCAACAGCGCAACCATCCCTGCATTGCTGAAGGCCAGGCTCACCAGCAATCGCCCGCAGACGGCGAGCACAGCGAGGGATAGGACAACCCCCGCGAGAATCCACAGTCTGGTCTTTGTGCCACTGCCTTCGCTTTTCATCGACACCGTATGCGACCCCGAACGTCACTCGCTCACATGGAGGGAGGGATGAAATCCTGCTGCTCCAGCCACCGCAGAACCTTGCCCGCGCTCTCCTCGACCGTTTCGTGGTCGGTGTCCAGGCGAATCTCTGGATTCAACGGTGGTTCATAGGGGTCATCAACTCCCGTGAAGTTCCGTATCTCGCCGGCGAGGGCTTTTCTGTACAGTCCCTTCACATCCCGGCGTATCGCCTCGTCGAGGCTGACGTCGACAAAGACCTCGACGAAGTTCGTGACCTCCTGGCGCACCCAGTCCCGCGTAGCACGATAGGGTGAAATGAAGGAGCACAACACCGCAACGCCGTTTCGCGAGAGCAGTTTGGCCACGAAGGCTACCCGTTGGATGTTCGTGTCACGGTCTTCTCTCGTGAAGCCCAGGTCTGCCGTCAGGCTCTTGCGCACGATATCGCCATCCAGCCGCTCGACTCGAAGCCCCCGCCTTTTGAGTTCCTGCTCCGTGTGCACGGCCACAGCCGTCTTGCCCGCGCCGCTCAGGCCCGTGAACCACAGTACAAAGCCCTCCTTGCGCTCCCCACTCATAGCGCAATCACCTTCCCCTGCACGTCCTCGGGCACGGGAAGCCCCATCAACCTCAGGACAGTAGGCGCAATATCCATACACTGCGCGTGCAGGCGCGCTCCCCGCAGCGAGGTGCGCGGGTCGTAGACCATCACCAGCCCATCCTGGGCGTGGTTCGCGTCATCCGGCCCGACGTCGTTCTCGAACGTGTACACCCCCCCGTGGCCGAAACTCCCTACGGACCGCCAACGCAAATTCCCGAAGTAGACAATCACGTCGGGAGGGATGTTGTGAACGCGCCGGTAGATGTCCTCCGGCTTGTAGCAGACGGTACCCAGTGGACGCCCATCGGGGCCAGTGGTGCTCGTCAGTTCCCCAATCAACTCCTCGCGAAAGCCCTCATATTCATCTGGGGAGACCACACCGGAAGGCTCTCGCCCCGCCACATTGATGAACAGCCGGCCGTAGTAGCCGCCGGCACCCCAGGCACGCGTCTTCTGCCAGTCCACCTCCACGCGCTCGAAGGGCACTAGGCCGTCACCTTCCGGCTCCTCCTTGAGCACCAGATAGCCTCGCTCGCGAAGCCACTCGTTGATGCAGAATCCTCCCTCCATGGCTTGCGCACCGTGGTCCGACACGACCAGGAGAACCGTGTCGTCATCCATAACGTCGAGGATATGCTTCACTTGCTCATCCAGGTATCGGTAGTAGTCCAGCGTCGCGTCCTCAAAGCGATTCCCTCGCTCATACTTCGGGTGCTTGGAATCGTGATACTTCCAGAAGCCATGATGCATGCGGTCAACGCCAATCTCCACAAAGGCGAACAAATCCCACGGCTTCTCGCGCATCAGATAGTGCACGACGCGAAAATGCTCTTCCGTAACGTCCCAGATCCGCTGGAGAAGGTCATCCTTGTCATCCGTTCGGAAGTTGTCCACATCGACGCGATAAGGGTGGCCCAGCAATGCCTCAATCTCACCCTTGAGACTCTCGGGGAATGTGTATTGGTTGCGCACGGTAGAGGGCGTCAGGAAATCGCTGACGAGATGGCCGTTCACTGCGGAAACCGGATACGTCTGGGGAACGCCCACAAGCACCGTTTGCAGCCCTGCGTTCCCGGCCAAGTCCCAGATGCGGGGCTCCTTCACAGCCCCGCTGGTCGCGATGGTCATCTGATGGTAGGTGTAGTTGGCGCGGTTGCGAAACCCGTAGAACCCAAGAGTGCCGGGGTCCTTGCCGGAGAACATGGAACTCCAAGCCGGCACAGTGATGGCCGGGATTGTGCTCGTCAGCGGGCCATAGGCTCCTTGCTCCATCAGGGTGCGGAAAGTCGGCAGGCTGTCGCGCCAGCGCTCAAATATCAACTGCGGTGCCGCACAATCCAAGCCAGCGATGATTACTCTGCGGCCGCGAGACTTGCGCCGAAAAAGCACGTCACTTCCCCCGTTTCTCACCGCGCCTCCGGCGCATGCCCTCAATGAGGACCTCGCTCACCTCTGGGCGTGTGAACTCGACGGGGAGCATCTCGCCGCGCTCCAGCATCTCGCGGACTTGCGAGCCGCTCAGGTGTACTCGGTCTTCCGGCGTGTGGGGGCAAGTCTTGGATGTCACAATCGCGCCGCACTTGCGGCAGTAGAAAGCGTGCTCGAAGAACAGCGGCGTGATGCCAAGCTCGTCCGGGCGGAACTCGTCGAAAATCAACTGGGCGTCGTATGTGCCGTAGTGCTGGCCCACGCCCGCGTGGTCGCGGCCCACAACGAAATGGGTACAGCCATAATTCTTGCGGCAGATGGCATGAAACACCGCCTCGCGGGGGCCTGCATACCGCATCGCAGCAGGAAACACGGCGAGCAGCACCCTGTCCGCCGGGTAATAATCGCGCAGGATAGCCCGATAACTGTCGATTCGTACATCCGCAGGGATATCGTCCGGCTTCGTTTCGCCTACGAGAGGGTGCAGAAACAGGCCATCGGTCACTTCCAGCGCGGCCTTCTGAATGTACTCATGGGCGCGGTGAATGGGATTCCGGGTCTGGAACCCAACAATTCGCCTCCATCCGCGCTGAGCAAACATCCGCCGCGTCTCCGCCGGGGCAAACCTCAGTTCGGGAAACTCACGAGGCTCCGGCCAATTCAGCAGCCAGATGTCGCCACCCAGCAGTGTGTCGCCCTGTCGATAGATACGCGCCACCCCTGGATGCGCCTCCTCGGTCGTCCCGTACACATGCTCTGCCTCCAGACGCTTGTCGTAGCGGAACTTGTCCATCACATCCATGATGGCCACAATCGTCTCTCCCACGCACAATGCTACCTGTTGCCCCTCTTTGATGTCGCGTGCGAGCATATCGTCCACGGGCAAAGCCACGGGAATCGTCCATGCCAGCCCATTGGAAAGGTGCATTTCATCGCGCGCTGCCTGATAGTCTGCCTCGTTCATGAAGCCGCTCAGCGGGCTCAGCGCGCCCACCGCAATCAACTCCACATCGGATGCGCCCATTGGCGAGAGCAGCACTTTCGTCAGGTGGCGCGCTTCCTCCAATGCAGCCTCGCGGAGAGAGCCTCGCATCCTCCGGTCCACAAGCGTCCCACCGTGCGGCGCAACCTCATGCCAGTCTACCAAGTCACCACCCCCAACTCATTCCATGTCAAAGATACGTCTACAGGTATCCCATGTCCTGCAACTTCTCTTCGACATTGTTCAATTCGTCCTCGGTCAGCTCTCCCTTCACAGGAATGCTGTGAATAGGACGTCTTCCCCATCTGACGCGCTCCCAAACTCGTTCGTGGACATAGAAAAGCACGATTTTGGCGATGGCCTCCACGGAGCCTATCTCCACAGCGAGAATCACTTCTCCAGTGAAGACATACGCGACAATCATCGTGGTCGTCGTCGCGATGAGTCTCCATGCGACGGTCTTTAGAATGCTTCGCACCTGGGTGTCTTTCACTGCTACCCGCCTGTCGCGTTTCTATCTCGCATTATAGACACTGCAGCACATTGGTCAAAAGCCCCGCAACCCTCCGACAGAAACTTCCAGCCCGTGGACGCGTCAAGTATAGCCGCTTTCTTGACGATTCACAACCTTGCATAGTATACTCTTGCATACATTTGAAAAGAGGAGTGAAGGGAGATGTTGTTCCCAGGTTTCTACTTTGACCCATTGTACCTTCTGTTTGCCCTGCCTGCATTGGTGCTGGGCCTCTACGCCCAGATGAAGATTCGCTCGGCCTACTCAAAGTACCTGCGAGTTCCAAACAACCGAGGCATCTCAGGACTGAATGCTGCCCGTGAACTTCTGGCAGATGCAGGACTCGACTCGGTCAAAATCGAGGGCACCCGCGGTGAACTGACAGACCATTACGACCCTCGAAAGAAAGTGCTGCGCCTGTCCGAAAACGTTGCCAATTCCACCTCAGTGGCTGCGTTGGGTATCGTCGCCCATGAGGTAGGCCATGCCGTCCAGGACGCCGAAGCCTACGGGCCGCTGCGCCTACGGTCTGCCATTGTTCCCGCCGTGAACATCGGCACATGGCTTGGGCCAATCCTATTCATCATTGGCTACCTGATGCAGACATTCGACTTGGCTGTGCTCGGCGTCATCGTCTTCTCTGGCGCCGCCGTCTTCTCGCTGATTACGCTGCCCGTAGAACTCAATGCCAGTTCTCGAGCCATGCAGATGCTGGGCGACACAGGACTCGTCACTCAGAACGAATACAAGGGTGCTAAATCAGTTCTCTCTGCTGCCGCCCTGACCTACGTGGCCGCTGTCGCCCAGAGCATTTCGACCTTGCTCTACTACATCTTCCTCCTGGGCGGGATGCGGCGTAGAGACTGAGCCGCGCCGTGAAACTGCTTCCAGACCTCACTCTGTCAGAACTTGAGGAGACTCTGCGGGATTGGGGTGAGCCGCGCTACCGTGCCAGCCAAATCTGGGATTGGCTCTACAAGCAGGCAGCGAGCGACTTCCAGCAGATGACCAACCTCCCCAAGTCTCTCCGCGAGCGCCTGCAAAAGCAGTTTGTTCTCGACCCGTTCATTCCCATCGGAGATATCACCTCAAGCGACGGGCAGACGCGGAAACTGGCCCTTCGCCTTCCCGATGACGAAATCATCGAAGCGGTCTGGATGCGGTATGAGCGTCGCCGCAGCGTATGCATCTCTACCCAGGTGGGGTGCGGAATGGGCTGCACGTTCTGCGCGACCGGCCAGGGCGGACTCCGCCGCAACCTTTCGGCTGGAGAGATTGTGGCTCAGGTGCTCACCTTTGCTCGGCTCATGGGTCGCGACGGCCAGCGCGTCAGCAACGTTGTGTTCATGGGAATGGGCGAGCCTTTCGCAAACTACGACGCCACGTGGAAGGCCATCAGCATATTGACAGACCGTTCGGGCCTGAATCTGGGAGCGCGGCGGCTGACCGTCTCCACCGTGGGCATCGTACCCGGCATCCGGCGATTCACAGCCGAACGCACACAGGTGCGCCTGGCCGTGTCTCTGCACGCAGCGGATGACGCACTGCGGAGCGAATTGGTCCCCATCAATAGCACCTATCCGCTCTCCGCACTGATGCTCGCGCTACATGATTATGTCAACTCTACGCGTCGGCGGGTGACCTTCGAATATGCGCTGATTGCCGGCGTGAACGATGACCCGGCCCAGGCGCACGCGCTCGCCTCCCTGCTGAAGGGCCTGATAGCCCACGTCAACCTGATACCACTGAACCCTATCCCCGGCTCGCCGCTCCGCCCTGCCCCGCGCCAGCACGTGCAGCATTTTCAGAGCATCTTGGACAGTCACAACATTCCGTGCACGGTGCGGCTGGGAAGAGGAACTGACATTCAAGCGGCGTGCGGGCAATTGCGGGCGCAATCGCTGCACGACCAGGGGCCCAATCTTGCGCTTTCGCAGCATAGCGGGTAAGATACGCCTATGATTCGAATTGCTGCTTCCATACTTTCAGCCGATTTCACGTGCCTGGGGGAGCAAATCGCTCTGGCAGAGCGCGGCGGTGCCGACTATATCCATGTAGATGTCATGGACGGCCACTATGTGCCCAATATCACGGCGGGCCCCGTCCTGGTCGAGGCTGCCCGGCGGAGCACCACACTGCCGCTCGATGTCCACCTCATGATAGAGAAGCCGCAAAGGTTCCTGGAGGACTTTCGAGCAGCGGGCGCCGACATCTTGACCGTGCACTACGAGGCCACGCCCCATCTGCAGCGGGCAACGCAGCAGATTCGCGAACTGGGCGCGGTTCCCGGCGTCTCCCTGAATCCGTCGACGCCGATTTCCATGCTGGAGGAGATTGCGGACTACGTGGATGTGATTCTGCTCATGACCGTAAACCCCGGTTTTGGGGGGCAGCGGTACATCGAAACGATGACGAGCAAGATTGCACGCCTGCGCCGGTGGCTCGGCCAGCGGAACCATCGCCCCGTGATTGAAGTGGATGGCGGGGTCAATGAGGAGACGGCTCCGCGCATCGTAGCCGCCGGGGCAGAAATCCTGGTAGCGGGCTCTGCCATATTCGCCGCCGATGCGCCAATCCCAGAGGCAATTCGGAGATTGCGCGAAGCGACAATGGTGAAAGAGGGTTAAACAAGTAGGAGAGCCAGCCCCTGGGGACTGGCTCCAGATGAACAGCAGTTGATCGAACGCTAGGTCTTCTGCAAGGTTCTCAGACAGCGCGTGCAGACTCGAATGCGTTTCTTCTGACCCTCAACGTAGACGGTAGCCTTCTGCACATTCACATTGAATCGGCGGTTCGTATGCACTTTGGAGTGGCTGACGTTGTGCCCAAATTGCGGCCCGCGCCCGCATATTTCACACTTGGCCATGGAATTCAACCCCTTTCGCCATCAGAAATCTATCACAAAAACTGCGCAGATGCCGCTTGCGCAAACGCCATAATAGCACAACTTTGGGATTCGTGCAAAAACGCGGCCCGAGGAGAAGAGCGTCGAGCAGACGAAAGAAGGATGACAGATGACAGAGCAAACCAGATTGGGCAGAATCGAAGTGTCACCACAGGCCGTGGCGAGCCTGGCCAGTCAGGCCGTCCTGGAGTCGTACGGCGTGGTCGGGATGGCGCCCGCCAACCTGCGCAACGGCATCGTCGAAGTCCTCACTGGTGACCGTTCGACGCGAGGCGTACAGGTGCGGCTCGTCAACAGCGACATCATCATCGACCTGTTCGTGGTCATAGAGTACGGGACACGTATCTCAACCGTAGCCAGCAATATCATGAGCGCGGTCAAATTCACCGTGGAAAAAAGCCTCGGTGTGACGGTCAAGGAGGTCAACGTACACGTTCAGGGGCTGCGTGTGAGCGACACCGACTGACTGCGTCACCGCCAACTGGCCATTCCTGCAGAAAGCGAGGAACCATTTGACGTCAAATTCAAAGCGAAGCCCTTCCACCCCCAAAAGCAAACAGGTGGTGCGTACGTGCGATGGCAACGGTTTTTGGAAGGCCTTGCAGGTCAGCGCCGCTTGGCTCGAGCGGCACGTGCAGATCATCAATGCACTGAACGTATTCCCCGTGCCCGATGGCGACACGGGCACCAACATGATGCTCACGCTTCAGTCCGCGCTGAAAGAGATGGAGGCAGTATCCACCCACTCTGTTGGGGAGGTGACCCAGAAAGTCGCCCATGGCGCGCTGATGGGTGCACGCGGAAATTCCGGAGTGATTCTGTCTCAGATTCTGCGAGGCCTGGCCCGCAACTTTCAGAACAAGGATACCTTCAACGCCGCTGAATTGGCGGCGGCCATGCGAGAAGGTGCTGCAACCGCCTACAAAGGCGTGCTCAAGCCCGTTGAAGGCACCATTCTCACCGTGGCACGCGAGGTGGCTGACGTTTGTACGCAGGCCGCTGAGGACACCGACGACCTTATCTATATCCTAGAAGCAATTGTGGAAGAGGCGCACCAATCTGTCAATCGAACTCCGTCCTTGCTGCCCGTGCTCAAGGAGGCCGGCGTTGTCGACGCCGGGGGACAAGGACTCGCCGTGATTCTGGAAGGCGCTCTCCGATATGCGCGAGGTGAACATGTGGAGATTCCCGAGGAATTCGCAGAGCACATGGACCTGCCGGTACATGCCCCGGAAGGGGAATATGGCTACGATACTCAGTTCATCATCCATGGCGACAGCCTGGACGTAGAAGCCGTACGCCAGAAGATATCGGAGATGGGCGACTCTGTCATGGTGGTGGGAGACGACACAACCATCAAGGTGCACGTGCATACCCCCCTGCCCGGCATCCCGATAAACTACGGCGCGAGTTTGGGCTCCATCAGCCATATCATCATCGAAAACATGCAGGAACAGTATGAGGAGTACCTTCGCTCGCAGGCCAGGCCGCCTGTCTCCGCCGAGGACATCTGCAACATCGCTACGGTCGCGGTCGCACCTGGAGAGGGGCTGAGACGCGTCTTCGAGAGCCTCGGGGCCAGCGCCGTCATCTCCGGCGGCCAGACGATGAACCCCAGCACCGAGGAACTGTTCAAAGCCGTGGAGAATGCCAAGGCGGATCATGTCATTATCCTGCCGAACAACAGCAATGTCATCCTGTCCGCACAGCAGGCCAAGTCGCTGTCCGAGAAGAACGTGTTTGTCATACCCACCAAGACCGTACCGCAAGGCATAGCAGCACTGCTGGCATTCAACTATCAGATTGACGCCGCCGCCAATGCTCGAACGATGGAACAGGCCTTCCAGCGCGTCCAGACGGTAGAGGTCACCCGCGCAGTGCGCTCGGCTCGTGTCAATGGCATGTCGGTCAAGGAAGGAGAAGTCATCGGTTTGCTGAACGGCGAACTCAAAGCCAGCGGCGCCGACTTCCACGACGTGATACTGGATATCTTCGGAAACTTGGGGGTGGACGAATACGAGATTGTTACGATATACTATGGTGAGGACGTAAGGCAAAGCGATGCGGACGATTTGGTCAGCAAGATATTCCAGGACTTTGACCATCTAGAGGTGGAGATGGTGAATGGGGGACAACCCCATTACCCATACATCTTGTCCATAGAGTAACTCCCGTTCCACACTCCAAGAGCACGAGGAGGAGGGTTTTGGCATGGCACGTACAGTGATTGTCACCGACAGCACCGCAGGTCTCACTCCACAGGAGTGCGAGACGTTTGGCATCCATGTCGTGCCCCTCTACATCCGTTTCGGCGACCAGGTGTTCCGCGAAGGTGTGGACATCTCCAGCGAGCAGATGTTCAACCGAATCCGCCGCTCTTCGATAAGCCCAATCACCTCGCCTCCCACTGTTGAGGACTTCCGAGCAGTCTATCGTGAGGTCGCCAGAGAGACCGAAGAAATCGTATCGGTGCATCTCTCCGGCAAACTCAGCCAGACTGTGAATCATGCAAAGCAAGCCAGCCAGTCGCTCCTGGGGCGGACGCGCATCCATGTGGTGGACTCGCAATCGGCTTCGGCAGGCCTTGCCATCCTGGCTCGCGAGACCGCCAAAGCCGCAAGCAGAGGCATGAACCTTGAGGAACTCATCCCGTACGTGCGCGGCCTCATCCCACGCATCTACGTCGCTTTCTTCGTCGACACGCTGGAATACCTGGAGCGAGGAGGGCGCATCGGCAAGGCAGAGGCTCTCCTGGGGAGCATGCTCAACATCAAACCTCTGCTGATTCTGGAAGATGGCGAGATTCAGCCACTGGAGAAGGTTCGCACCCGTGCCAAGGCCGTGGAAAAACTCTGCGAGTTCGTAGCCGAGTTCTCAAACATCGAAGAGTTGTACATCCTTCAAGAGCAGGAGAACCAGGAAACACGGCAGTTCAGGGAATTGCTCAAGGAGTTCTTTCCCAATCTGCCCAGCCCCGTACTGCCCTACGGCCCCGTACTCGCCAGCCATGTGGGCCCCGGGGCCATGGGCGTGATTGTGTTCGAGGGAGTCTAGCCCGACGCATGGGAGCATTGCGTGATCCGCATCGTTACCGACAGCACTGCTGACATCCCCAGGGAGTTGGCCCAAGCGCATGGCATCGCCGTTGTCCCGGCCATCGTGAATTTCGGCATGGAGACTTTCCGCGAGGGCGTGGATATCACTCGCGGCCAGTTCTACTCCAGGTTGATGTCTACGCCTGATATTCCCACGACATCCCAGCCTTCCGCAGGAGAATTCGCAGAGGCGTACGCATACGCCAGCCGAGACGGATACGAGGTCTTGGCAATCCACCTGGGCTCCGCGTTCAGCGGGCTTTTCAACACTGCACGACTCGCCGCGGAGATGAGTCCCCACATCCCGGTGACGCTTTTCGACACAGGCCTCCTCTCGATGGGCTCGGGCCTCCTGGTGCTGGAGGCCGCTGAAGCCGCCGAGCAGGGGGCGTCTCTGGAGCAGATTCTCGAAACGCTGAGTTCCATGCGGAGGCGGACGCACGTCATCGCCACGCTGGACACGGTAGAATACCTACGACGCGGGGGACGGCTGACCAGTCTCAATGCCGCTTTGGCCAGGATTCTCAGCATCCGCCCCGTGATACACGTATACGATGGCGAGTTGCAGCAACTAGCCCGCACGCGGCACCGCGAAGCGTCCCTGCGGCGAGTTGCGGACATCGCCGCCGCGTTCGCACCGTTCGACCGCTTTGTTGTGTTGCACACGGCCGCCCTCGAGGAAGCCTCCTCGTTCGCTGAACGCATCTCGTATTTGAATTCCGGAGTCAAACCTGCTATCATAGAGGCAGGTTCTGTCATTGGCACCCACACTGGTCCAGGTGCAGTGGGGTTTGCCTGCGTGACAAAGCAGTAGCGCGCGTCGGACAACGATATCAATCATCCAGCACAAGACCGAATAGGACTAGTCATGAACCCTGCACTGGAGAAACTGGCGAAAATACTCAATCTCGAAGAGAGCACCGACTTTGAAAACCAGGCCGTCATTGGCGGCTTGGACAAACTCGCGGAGCACTGGCAGCGCGATGCCTCCGCCGAGTACGCGACCCCGGAAGCAGCGCAACTCATTCAGGAGATCGCCGGCCACCTTGCTGCATACCCGACCTGTCAGTCGTCGGCGGAGCGGCGGGAAGCCATTGCCGCGATCCGAGACCTGATGAAGCAACTGGAGCAGGAGCCCCCCAAGCCTGCCCAGCCCGAACCGGTGCCCGAAAAGGAACCTCCGGCTCCGAAGGCCAAGCCTTCCCCCAAAGCGCCGCCAGGCCAGGGCCTGGAAGCGCCCGTCACCAAAGTGATGGGGGTCAATACTGCTTACGCCGAGAAACTGAAGAAACTGAGTGTCCAAACCATCGGCGACCTGCTGACGCTCTATCCCCGTCGTTATGAGGATTACAGTTCCATTCGCCCCATCAGCATGCTGAACCCCGGCGAACAGGTCACGGTTGTGGGAGAAATCTGGGAAGTGAGCGGGCGGGCCAGCCGCCGTGGCACTCGCGTGACGACAGCCGTCATCACCGACGGGTCCGGCACCATCGAAGCCACCTGGTTCAATCAGCCATATCTGGAGAAGCAACTGAAGGCGGGGCGCAAGATTATCCTCAGCGGCAAGACCGATACCTATCTGGGGCGACTTGTGCTGCAATCGCCAGAGTGGGAGCCGGCAGCCGGAGAGCCTGTCCACACAGCGCGCCTCGTTCCAGTCTATCCCCTCACCGAGGGCGTCACCGCACGGTGGCTGAGACGAATCCAGAAGCGGACTGTCGACTATTGGGCGAAGAGCATACCTGACCCGCTTCCGGAATCTGTGCGCCAGGATGCTAACCTCATCGACCTGCCGTCAGCCTTGAGCCAGATTCATTTTCCAGACGACGAGAAGCAACTGGAGCAAGCCCGAAGACGCCTTTGTTTCGACGAGTTCCTTCTGGTCCAACTGGGCGTCCTTCAGCAGCGCCGGAAGTGGCGCGAGCAGTCAGGCCGCCCCCTGGGCATCGACGACGAGCTGGTTCGCCAGTTCACGCAAGCCCTTCCCTTCACGCTGACCGCCGCCCAAACGCGAGCCATCGATGACCTCCTGAAAGACCTCTCTCAGTCCAGTCCCATGAGCCGAATGCTCCAGGGCGATGTGGGGTCGGGCAAGACGGTGGTGGCCCTCGTTGGCATGCTCGTCGCTGCCGCCAACGGCGCTCAGGCGACGCTCATGGCTCCGACCGAGATTCTGGCAGAACAGCACTTCCAAACAGTAACGGGCCTTCTGAGCAGTGGCGGAGAGGGCCTGTCGCAACCTCAAGTTCGCCTGCTTGTCGGAAGCCTGAGCAACGGAGCCAAGGAAGAGATTCGGCAGGAAATTGCAGCAGGCGAAGTTGACATCGTCATCGGCACACACGCCCTGATACAGGAATCGGTCTCCTTCAAAGACCTGGCCTTTGTCGTCATCGACGAGCAGCACCGGTTTGGCGTCATGCAGCGGGCGTCTCTGCGCGAAAAGGGCTACAGCCCTCACGTCTTGGTGATGAGCGCAACGCCCATCCCGCGCAGCCTCGCCCTGACTCTGTACGGCGACTTGGACCTTACGGTCATCGATGAGATGCCCCCCGGCCGGCAGACAATCAAGACCTACTGGCTGACGTCGCGGGAGCGGGAGCGCGCCTACGCATTCATCCAGAAGCAGGTGGATGAGGGGCGGCAGGCCTTCGTCATCTGTCCCCTGATAGAGGAATCTGAGACTCTGGACGTAAAGGCCGCCGTAGAGGAGCACAAGCGGCTCCAGACCAGCGTGTTCCCCCACCTGAAACTCGGGCTCCTTCATGGCAGAATGCGCCCCGCCGAAAAGGACGATGTGATGAGTCGGTTCAGAGCGGGAGAACTGGACATTCTCGTTTCCACATCCGTGGTGGAGGTGGGGATTGACGTCCCCAACGCCACCGTGATTATGGTCGAGGGCGCGGACCGATTCGGGCTGGCCCAACTTCATCAATTCCGCGGTCGGGTTGGCCGCGGGGAACACCAATCCTACTGCCTGCTGCTTTCCGAATCCGTGACTCCTGCAAGTGAGGAGCGGCTCCGTGCAATTGAAAGCACTCATGACGGATTCCAACTGGCAGAGAAAGACCTGGAAATGCGCGGCCCAGGTGAGTTCTTCGGAACCAGGCAAAGCGGCCTTCCCGATCTTCGCCTAGCCAAGATAAGCGACATTCGCATTCTGGAAGAGGCGCGACGCCAAGCCCTGCGCCTCTTCGAGCGAGACCCTGACCTGTCGCAACCTGAGCATCAATTGCTCCTGCAGAAGGTCCAAGACTTCTGGCGCGAAAAGGGAGATCCCAGTTAGTCACAAGTTCACACGTGGAGGGAATCATGACCATCGCTGTCTATCCGGGTACCTTTGATCCCGTGCACTTCGGCCACCTGGATATTGCCAAACGTGCCGCCACCATCTTCGAGCACGTCATCATCGCCGTATACGACCGCCCTCTCAAGAATCTTCTGTTCTCCACCGAGGAACGGCTGGCGATGATGCAGGAGACCCTGGGAGACATGTCCAACGTCGAAGTGGACACTTATGGCGGAGTTACTGTAGAATACCTTCGCAACCGAGGCGCTCAGGTGATCGTGCGTGGACTGCGAGTCACCTACGACTTCGAACTGGAATACCAGATGGCGCTGACCAACAAGAAACTGGCCAATGAGACGGTCTGCTTGATGACAAGCCTGGAACACGCCTTTCTGAGTTCGAGCATCGTGAAGGAGGTCGCCATCGCAGGCGGGTGCGTCGATGAGATGGTTCCCCCTATGGTGGCCAAGGCCTTGGTTGCCAAACTGCAGGCACTAGGGGCAGATGGACTAAGCAAAGTGCCCCTGGTCTCGTTGCGAGACTAACACCCGTCCACCGCGGCGTCCCGCCGAAAGGTTCAGAACGCGTATCAATGACGGAGGAACATGATGGATATCCTGCATCTGATTGACCAACTGGAAGCCGTCATCACCAACGGGTGGCACATTCCGTTGACATCCGACATCATCACCAATGAAGATGAGTTGCTGCGCATCCTGGACGAAATGCGGGTACGCATCCCACAAGAAGTGCAACAAGCCAAGCGGCTTCTGCAGGAGAAGGAGCGGGTACTTGCCCAGGCGCGAGAAGAGCGAGACCGCATTGTCGCCTTGGCCAATGACGAAGTCGCCAAACTGACCGAAGAGGACGAAATCACCAAGTCAGCACAGGTGCGCGCCCAGACCATTGTGGAACGAGCGCAGCGCGAGGCGCACAGCGTTCGCAAAGGCGCAGATGACTATGTCATAGAAGTGCTTTCCACACTGCAGCAGCAACTCGAACGTGTGCTCACAACAGTGAACAACGGCATTCTGGCAGTCCAGCAAGGCGTAACCCACAGCACCTCCGACGCGGAAGACGATTTGGAAGACAGCGAACCGTTCGGCGTCTAGCCGCGTCCCCTCTCCCGCAAGAGTAAGTCTTCGCGCCCTCCTCGCGCACGCAGCAGTGTGCGCGACTCTTGCCACCTCCACGATTGGCGAATCCCCTCAGATTCACCCCTGACGCAGCGGCAATGCGCTCTTTCACCCACCACGCCCCTGCGCAAACTCATCCAATTTGGCCAAGTGGCGCGCACATTCGCGCATCGCCCATCTCGCAATGACTGAATTCTTCCACAAAACCCGTGGCCCTAGCCCGGATGTCGGCTGAAAAGCCCGTTCAGCCATCCTTGCTCGCAGAATTTCACCCAAAATCGATGCTCAAACCCCTTGACAACCCAGGAAAAGTGTGCTATAATACGTGCAGAGAGAGGGTAATGCGTACTTTAGCGCAGACCTAGCCCGATTTTGCGCGAAACCAGGTGCTCTAATTCGCAACCCACAACAACGCCAAGACTCCCTGGCCAGCGCGGCGCGCAAAATCACGCAACAACGAAGTTCGACATTTCAAGCCGAGAACAGGACAGCTGGGTTCCCACCGAGATGGCGATTTGCCCATCGGACCATCTGGCCCCTCCGCAGATTCCGCGGAGCCGCTACCTATCACGGCATCATGGTAGCGTCGGAGGAAATGATGACTAAAGAGCAAAGGCAAGCCGCCATCAGGAAGGTCCTGGAGGACGAACCGTTCGTGACAGTCTCTGAACTAGCCACCAGGTTTGTAACATCCGAAAGCACCATCCGTAGAGACCTGGGCGAGATGGCCCAACAAGGTCTCATCAGGCGAACGCACGGGGGCGCAGTCTCGCAACTTGTCCCCGGTGAACAGCCAGAACCGCCCTCCCCCGTCCGGGAGGCACCGGAGTTCAGGCCTGTTGAGACTCGAACCATCGAGAGTTCCGAAATCGGCAGAATCGCTTCCGTCGCAAGTCGCCTGGTTGGCGATGGAGAGACCATCATTCTTGATTCAGGGCCGGGCATGCTTTCCCTGGCGAGACTGCTGTTGGCCTCTCGGCGAAACCTCACGGTGCTTACCAACAGCATCGAGGTGGCACTGGAACTCAGCGGCCCCATTGGGGTCAGTGCCATCCTGACCGGAGGGCTCGTGAGAAACATGCAAGAGGGCTTGGTAGGATACGTGGCTGAACAGACATTGCGAGGAATGCAGGTGGACAGGCTGCTCCTGACCGCACCCGGAATTGACCTTGAGCGTGGGCTCACGACTTCGCACCTGG
>Ga0315554_1000804_pt1 | contig 18526 bp, 14 predicted proteins | sample SalMarSW160370MG_FD_202114 | JGI IMG/M metagenome (GOLD analysis project Ga0315554, IMG submission 202114) | Salt marsh sediment microbial communities from the Plum Island Ecosystem LTER, Massachusetts, United States - Salt Marsh Sediment SW1603-70 ... | reverse complement strand
AGATTTAAAAGAAGCACGGCAAAATTGGCGCGAGCTCGAGCATGAAAATTCCATCTCGGCCTCGGTCGGAGAACTTCCAGAAGGTCATGTAATCGTTGATCGCAATTTTTATCAGCATTAACGACAAATCCATAAATAGGATATTCGGAATTGGAATTGAAATAGATTCTGATTCTTTCCAGGTAATCGCACATCGCTTCATATGATTCATGAGTATGACCATGCCCGTAAAGATGGCATCTGACCTGGTGCTTCCAATATCCCGGACCGCGCCATTTGCCCTTGGCATTCGTCTCCGAAAGATAAAAATTAATCTCAACCGGCTCGCCGTCGACCAGCGCCTTTTCATGCGTCTCATTGGCAGTATAACCGAATGGAGGCCAGATACATACATAATACGTACCGTCGGACAGGTCCTCAAACCGGTATTTACCCTTCTCATCGGTCTGTCCACTGCCTATTTGATGTTCCTGTGAATTGAACAGATCGACCGCAACATCTTCAACTCCGCCTTTACGATCTAAAACAGAACCGAATACGGTACCACCCGATTCGGTACAGGCATCACCCACACCATCACCGTCACTATCAATCTGATCGGCGTTGGCAATCTCGGGACAATTATCGCATTTATCACCGACTCCGTCCCGATCGATGTCGGCCTGTTCAGGATTACCCAGATCTTTGCAATTATCGCAGGCGTCACCGACACCATCATTATCGCTGTCGGACTGATCCTTGTTAGCTATCTCGGAACAATTATCACATATATCACCGATTTCATCACTATCGGTGTCGCTTTGATTGGAATTGGCCGTCTCGATGCAGTTATCACAGACATCGCCGACACCATCGCCATCAGCATCGCCCTGATCCCCATTGGCAATCACTGGACAGTTATCGCAAACGTCTCCGATGCCATCACCGTCAGCATCAGCCTGATCGGAATTGGCCGTCTCGATGCAATTATCACAGACATCGCCGACACCATCGCCATCGACATCGCCCTGATCCTGATTGGCAATCACAGGACAATTATCGCAGACGTCACCAATACCATCTCCATCGGCGTCAGCCTGATCGGAATTGGCCGTTTCGACACAGTTATCACAGACATCGCCGACGCCATCACCATCGGCATCGCCCTGATCCTGGTTCGCAATTTCAGGGCAATTGTCATTATCATCGCATATACCATCATCATCATAGTCATCACACCCGGGCTCCATACAACCGGGGTTATAGGCACCGATCGGATTTCCGTTGTTAAAAGGATAAGTCGCCAGATATGAACCTTCCCGGAGATGAAAATCTCCATTTTCGATGTCGCAGAATTCGGGATCGACATTGCAGTTCCCCGCCCCCGGACCGGTCCAGCCGCCATAAACATCGCTGTACGAAATTATTGCACTGGCCGGAGGATCCCCGGAGACTTCATATCCCGAGACAACTGCCGAATCCTGCCACAAGATTGATTTCTCCACTATCAATGGCAGAAAACCGGTAAAAATCCCGCCACCGCGGCCTGCCGATTTATTTTGATAAAAGGTGCAGTACTTTACCATGAGGGGTGGGCCGGAAAATGAAATATTGGCAATGCCCCCACCATCCTGAAACGATTCGTTATAGGCAAAGAGATTATACGCAATATCCGGCGATGAATTGTTATCGATCGCAATTGCTCCGCCCTTCTGGGCAATATTGCTTGAAAAAACATTTCCGCTGATAACCGGATTACTGCCGGTGCAATAAATCGCACCACCCGATGCTGAATTATTGTCGTAAAAGCGATTGCTTTGAATTATCGCCGCAGACCCGTTGATACACTGAACGGCACCGCCGTTGCCGGACTGCGTACACGAATATATCTCGCAATTTTCTATGGTCGGTGAAGCACCGTTGACCAAAATTCCCGGCGCGTCGGTTGTATTTCTGATCGTAAAACCATTCAGGACCGATGATGAATTTTCACCCGAAGAAAACTGTACCACCGGATCACCCGAAAAATCCGGATCAATAAAAGTCTGCTCGGCACCATCGATGGATTTTACCGTAATCCCCTTGCCGAGGAAATTGATATTTCCGAAAAACTGTCCCTGATGCACGATAACCGTATCGCCGAATGAGGCGACATCGATAGCATATTGAATAGTTGCAAAGGGACTGCCAGAGGAGCCGCCACCGCCCTGATTGCTGCCCGAGACAGCCACATGCCAGGTTGCGGCAAACGTTGACATTGTCGTCAGGAAAAAACTGATAAGCAAAAGAAAGGATAAACGTCTCATGATTCCTCCTTTCACTAAATTCAAAAAAACGTTAACTGACACTTATTCACGATAACCTTATCCTTTTCGGCCAGCAAAGGCCGCCGGAAAACTGCTAATCCGGGCAATTACAATTCAATGTTTATGCCGAAAAGGGCTTAATCGAACGATTCTTCACGCTTTTTGTATGTCGTTGAAATCAAACGAAATAGACGAAAAAATATTCGTCGCCACTCAAAAAATATAGGTATTCGGCGGATTTTGCCGTTTTTTTAATTTGAAATTTGTTCAATTGCTGCAATTAGTTCGATTTTTATACAGCTTTTGATTTTCCGCTATTCGGCCATTTATTTTGTGACGGCGGAAAATTATGCGTGACGTATTTTATTCGTTCTCATGCACGTACTTCACTATGGCGCTGTCGATGGGAATGGAATAGACTTGTTTGGCCGTATCAATTAGTTTATAATGAGACAATTCGTCGGTTTCATGCTTTTTTATTTCCTTCAAATAGTCCGAATCATACAGATAGGGATGCGTGTAAACCGCGGCCGTCTCGCCTCCGGAAAGCACGACAATAATAATTATCAGAACAACGGCTAATATTGCCATCAGTATGAAAAATTTCTTCATCGACTACTAACTCACAAACTCTATCGATCTTTTCAGGTTGGGATCCTTCACCGGCACCAGAGGATGGCTGCTGAAAAATCTCCAGAAAATAAATAGAAATATCCCGCCGATACCTATGACCGTGGCTGCGTCCATCCATGACAAATGAAAGCCGTGAATATGAAATGTCGGCATTACTATCCAGTGAATATCCACCCAGTGCATAACCAGAATCCAGATTGTCATTACCGTCATTACAGGTTTATTGCGTTTGGTTGACTGCGGAAAAAGAATAAAAAACGGAACCACAAAATGCCCGAAGACGATTATAAGTGATACCGTTCTCCACGAGCCTTCCCAGCGGTGCAAAAACCAGACAGTTTCTTCAGGAATATTACCATACCAGATAAGTAAGTACTGCGAGAAGGCCATATATCCCCAGAAAATGACAAAGGCAAACATCAGTTTGCCCAGATCATGATAGTGCTCCATCGTGATTGATTCTCTCAATACGCCGTTATTTTGAAGGCGAATAACAATAAATGTCGTCAGGGCCAGCATAGCCAGAAATGACCCGGAAAAAATATAGGCGCCGAAAATTGTCGAATACCAGCGGGCATCCAGAGACATCAGCCAGTCGAACGATGCCAGCGTCAGTGTTAACGCAAACAGGATCATACCCGGTGCGCTGATTATCCTTGCCCTGCGGGTTTGTTCCCGGGTCGCCGTTTCGTTTTGCTGCAGAGATAATTTGTTTAGCATAAGGGCCAAAACAATCCAGATACAGAAATAAAATAATGCTCTAATAATAAAAAACGGGATATTCAAAAATGCCGCTTTGCCCTGCAGTAGATGGTCCGATGCAACGATTTGGGGATCACTCCACTCGAAAATATCTTTGATTCCTAACAGTACGGGAATGAACAGAATAAGCATAAATGGTATGATCATCATCAGGCTCTCACCGAAACGCCGTAAAACGATGGACCATTTGGCGTTGACCAGATGATGCAGCATCACAAAGAACAAACCGCCCAGCGCAATCGTCGTCCAGAAAACAAAGGCGACCAGATATGAATGAAAAAACTGCTTGGCATCGATAATGCACCCGACGGCGGAAAGTGCCAATCCGATAATGCCGACTATCAGCGCTATACTTCCGAATTTGCCTTTATCGGTCAGGCGATATGTCACGTTGTCGAATTTCATCTTACCGTTTCGACTCCTCCCGAAATTCAATCGGGACATTGCCGGGCGATGCCTCATGGCTTCTCTGCAAAGCCCGCAAATATAAAATAATCGACCATCTGTCGTCGGTCGGAATTTGATGCTTGTACGACGGCATATTGCGGATACCGTCGGAAATAATATCAAATACGTACCCGTCCGCGAATTGTCTTACACTATCGCTGTGAAAATCGGGACGTTCTGTAAAGTTATAATCCGGTTTACTCATAACACTCAAGCCGTCGCCGGCTCGGCCGTGGCAGGGGGCGCAATAAATATTGAATCGCTTTTGACCTCTCGTCACTCGCTTAAGCGTCACTTCGACCGGCGCCTTTTTGACGAAATTGCCTTTCTTATCTTTCCCGAAGTAATATGCCGAATCCTCGCAAAGCCGACCCCTTGCAATCGTCCCATCGACCAGCGGCCGCATGGTGGCGCCGTTTTCAAAAAAATTGCTTTCCGCCTGAGCTTTATATTTAGGTTGATGATCCATATCGGGATTGGGATGAATCGGCGGCTTGCTTGAGATTTTTCCCCGCCCGCATCCCAAAAACATAACTGCCAGGACAGAAAGTACAATCATTAATATAAAGAATCTATCGGAGTTTCTGATTGGCATCATTTACCACTCTCCGTTAAAAGCTCGCAATTAGTTCCGCCGATTGCTTCGAGCAATTGCTTTGTTTCGGTCTCATCGAATTTTGGGTCTTCGGACAGGACACTTACGAAAAAGGCATCGTCACTGGCGCTTTCAAAACGCTCTGAATTAAACAATGGATGATGCCAGCGCGGCAGACCGTTGAAAACCAGCATACCGATCAATGCCGTAAACGCCGACAACAGCACGCCCAATGCAAATGTAATCGGGACATACGCCTGAAATGAAAACAGCGGTTTGCCCGAAATAACCAGTGGATAATTGATCGTCGATGTCCACCATTGCAGCGCCAGAGCGCCCGATGTCCCGATTATTGCGGACGCTCCGATGACCCAGCCCAACTTCGAGCGGCCGAGCCCCATTGCCTTATCCATGCCATGAATGAGAAACGGCGAGTGGCAATCGTACTTACTATACCCGGACTCTCTCATTTTTTTAGCGGCCTTGATTAGCTCTCCCGAACTTCCGAATTGAGCGATGAGGCCGATCGTTCTCCCGGTAACGTTATTCATGGACACCTCCGGCGCCGTGGTGCGGATCGGCTTCAGGCAGAACACCCTTGATTTCCGTCATCGAGACCATCGGAAGGAATCTGACGAACAAAAGAAACAAGGTAAAAAATAGACCGAATGAACCGGCGAATATTAAAATATCCCACAGGGTCGGTGCGTAATAACCCCAGTTGGCCGGAAGATAATCGCGCGATAGCGATGTTACCACGATTACAAAGCGCTCGAACCACATGCCGACATTTATCAGAATCGAGGCGACAAACATAACCGGCACCGTTCGCCTCAGCTTCTTAAACCAGAAAAGCTGGGGAACCAGAACATTGCACGATATCATAATCCAGTACGCCCAGGCATAGTTTCCGAAAGCTCTGTTGATGAATGTAAACTGCTCATAGATGTTGCCGCTGTACCAGGCAATGAAATATTCGGTGGCGTACGAATAACCGACCATCATACCCGTCAGGAGCATAATCTTGTTCATTTTTTCCAGATGATTAATCGTAATAATGTTTTCGAGATTGAATACTTTTCGTGCGATGACCGATAAAGTCATCACCATCGCAAAACCGGAGTATATCGCCCCGGCCACGAAGTAGGGCGGGAATATGGTCGTGTGCCATCCCGGTATAATCGAAACGGCGAAGTCCGTACTGACGACACTGTGAACGGAAAGCACCAGCGGTGTCGATATCCCCGCCAGAATCAAATAGGCAATTTCATAATGCCGCCACTGGCGATTGCCGCCCCGCCATCCCATTGCAAAAATACCGTATAATATTTTTTTGATTTTGCTTATCGCCCTGTCGCGCAGCGTTGCCAGATCGGGAATAAGCCCGGTATACCAGAACAGCAACGAGGCGGTGAAATATGTCCCGACGGCGAATACATCCCATAACAGAGGCGACCGGAAATTGGGCCAAACCATCATTTGACTGGGAACCGGAGCCAAAAAGTAAGCCACCCAGATACGTCCGACATGAATTCCCGGAAAGATCAGGGCACAAAGCACTGCGAAAAGCGTCATGGCTTCGGCGAATCTATTGATCGACGTTCGCCACCGCTGACGAAGTAAAAACAGGATGGCCGAAATCAATGTGCCGGCATGACCGATACCGACCCACCAGACAAAATTGATAATCGCCCAGCCCCAGCCGACCGGATTATTCAATCCCCATATCCCGATACCCTCCCATACCAGATAGCCGATAGAACCAAGAAGCACCAGCAGAAACGAAAATGCCGCGCCAAAGGCCAGAAGCCATAATTTCGGCATCTTCCGCTCGACCACGCCGGCGATTTTTTCCGTTATGGAGTGAAATGTTTGTCCGCCGGTGATAAGCGGTGCTTCCTCAGCCGGAAGCGCGATATTTTCTGCCGGTTTGTTCATATACTATAATCTATTCTAATGTCCATCATTCCTGTACGTGTCGCGTTTCAATTTCTCGTTAATATTCCTGACTCGCGCCAGATATGAATTACGCGGTCGAATATTCAACTCGGCCAGCAGTTCATAATTTCTATCCGTCGATTTTTTCCTGGCCACAGTACTTTCCGGCTCGATTATATTGCCGAATTTAATGGCGTCGGTCGGGCAGGCCTGCTGGCAGGCGGTCAATAATTCGCCATCGTGCACCTTCCTGCCTTCATGCTTCGCCGTCCGCTTAGACCGGACGATTCGCTGCAGACAGAAAGTACATTTTTCCATAACGCCGCGCGAACGTACCGTAACATACGGATTCTGCAACATCTTCATGACCTCGGGAAGCTCTTTTGTATAATTGAAGAAATTAAACCGCCTCACTTTGTACGGGCAGTTGTTGGAGCAATAGCGGGTCCCGATACAACGGTTATATGTCATAGTATTGAGACCTTCTTTATCATGCGACGTCGCTGCCACGGGACAGACTTCTTCGCATGGTGCATTCTCGCATTGCTGACAGGGTACCGGCATTATGACAATTTCAGGATTATTCTCGTCGCCTCGGAAATACCGGTCATTCCGCATCCAGTGCATTTCTCTGCCCTTGCCGACTTGCACTTTGCCCACAATAGGGACGTTATTTTCGCTCTGGCAGGCAATCGTACACACGCCGCACCCGATACAGGCATTCAGGTCAATCACCATTCCCCACTGATAACCTTCGCTGTAATCATAATCGTGGTAGATCGACTTAAGCGGCGGGTGCTCCACCATCTCCCTGGCAAATTCGGGATTCTTTTTATATTCATCCAGACTCGCTTCGCGGAAAATCGCGCGACCCTCCATACGATTATGGTCCTGGGTATTGGCCATCTTGTATTTCCTGGCGGTCTTTGTGAGAGTCACAGCTCCGGAGAAGAACATCTTGTCCGGACCTCCGAATAATTTATAAGTATTAAATCCGACATTATCGGCAATGCGCCCGACCTTTTTCCTGCCATACCCGAGTGGTAAATGAATCGAATTGTCGGCAATACCGGGTATCACCCAGGCCGGGATTTCCATCTCGATTTCAGAAATGACAAGCTTAATAATGTCCCCGTTTTCAAGATTGTACTTACCCGCCGTCTTCACGCTTATTAATGCGGCATTATCCCAGACCAGTTTTGTAATCGGCTCGGGCAACTCCTGAAGCCAGCCGTTGTTGGCAAACCGTCCGTCATATAAAAGCGACGGCTGAAAAACTATCTCAATATTAGTTGCCGCGTCAACATTATAGAGCGTCTCCCGAGGCTTCGAATATTTTTTGATATTTAAATTGGATTTAGTGAATTCCGATGCACTGCCACGCAAGATACCATCATGCAATGTCAGTCGCCAGCCCTTTTCAAAATCACCTTTAATAATCTTACTCCAGCTCTCCCGAACCAATTCATAGCCGGTTTTGCTCTCGCCTGAATTTGTCAGCGACATAAATTCAACATCACTGACACCATTAAACAATGGTGCAATCAACGGTTGTATAACAGAAAGAGTTCCGTCCACCGCCCGTGCGTCGCCCCAACTCTCCAAAAAGTGCGCACGCGGGATATGCCAGCCGCATAATTGTGAGGTCTCATCATAATATTCGCTTAAATGAATCGTATTCTTTGTGCTTGCCAGTATTTTCTGAAAATCATAGCTGACTGGAGTATTATATACCGGGTCGCCGCCCAATATAACCATTGTATCTGCTCTGGATAATTTAGGCATCGATAATTTCTGTGGTAAAATCGACTCCTTATCTTCCAAAAAACCGACGGTCTTATTCAAATTATTTAATGCATTATTCACGGTCAGAGCCAATTCATGAACAATGGTCGGCTGATTGCGGCCGACAATAATTAGCGATTTACCTTGAGCTTCCATCAGGTCATCTACAAGAGCAGACAGCCATTGCGAATTAAAGTCAGACTTTATTTCTGGCTTGGAAACATTAATATTTATACCGCGCGCCTTCAATTGTTCAATCAGCGCCCAAAGCAATCCGCCGATTTCGCTGCTTTTTAATTTCATCCGATGATCCGCCATCGCCCCCGTTATCGAGTATCCGCTCTCGACAACGTACAGCCGATTCATTTTATCGTCTGACGATGATATTTTCCTTCCGGCAACAAAACCCTGCGCCGCCGAAAGACTCTCGCTCTCCGTCTGCAAAAAGTCGGCGTCAAGTGAAACAATTATATCGGCCTTATCATAATAATAATTCGGACGTAGCGATTTCCCGGTCAGATTCTTAATCGCCGCCAATAGATTCCCGTCGTTGATCGGCTCATACGCCACCCACGTCGCTCTGGGAAATTTTTTGTGAAATTCCGCTTTCAATCGTTCCATGGTCGGCGAAGAAAACGATTCGGAAAAAACAACCAATCCCTCACCTTTGTTTTTGTCAAACTTCTCCAGTTGCTCTTTCCAGAATTTCTGAAAATCATCGATTTTTTTCTTATCACCCTTAAATCGAACAGAATCCGATCGGTCGGGATCATACAGATTCAATATCGCCGCCTGCATAAAAAGATTGGTTGCACCGTGTGACGACGGATGTTTCGGATTACCCTCGATCTTGGTCGGACGTCCTTCATGACTCTCGACCACGACACCGTACGCCGAATTCCCGAGCGGCATCGTTGTCGCATAGTACTCCGGAACTCCGGGAATAATCTCCTCCGGTTGCCTGACGTAAGGTACAATTTTTTCCACCGGACGGCGGCAGCCGGCCAATCCGGCCAGTGCAATCGAGGCGCCCATAATAGAAAGAAAATTGCGGCGACTGAATTTATTCGGGTCGTCCGAATTTTCGGTGCGATGTTCTTTCAACAGTTGCTTTCGATATTCAGGGCTGTTATTCAACTGCCCCAGTGATCGCCAGTATTTATTTTCTTTTTTTCCCATATCGCTTATCTATGGCAACCCGAGCAAGTCGTCGGCGGATTTATTCCTTTTTTATTTATGACCTTAAGTGCAAATTCAGTCTGATCGCCCGGTTTCTTCCAGCCCATATTGGTAATTTCATCAATCGGACGCAAATAATCAACCGGATTTCGATGACAATCCAAACACCATGACATCGACAGCGGCTTAACCTGCGTGACTCTTTCCATCCCGGCCACATTTCCATGACACGTGAAACATCCCACGCCGGCTTCAAGATGCGCGCTATGATCGAAATATGCATAATCAGGCAGTTTATGAATCCTGATCCACTCGATTGGATTGCCGCTTATCCAGCTGTCGCGAACCGGCTGTAATTTTTCGCTCTCGGCTTTAACGATTTTATGACAATTCATGCAGGTCTGGGTCGGCGGAATATTGGCGTGGGGGGAAACTTCGATATAGTTATGGCAGTAGCGGCAGTCAATTCCCAATTGACCGGCATGAACCTTATGGCTGTATTCGACCGGTTGCACCGGCTGATAACCAACATCGGTATACCAGGGTGAAAAAAAATACCAGACGAATCCGGTTACACTACAAAAAAACACGACCACCGCCAGTACGATCAGAATGGGAAATTTATTGATCCACTTTGGGAAAATTTGTGCCAACGACAAAGTCCTTAATTATTTTTCCATACCAATTGCCATGAAATCGTTTTTTCAATATCGAAACGTATAGCTGAAATCAATTAAAAAGTCAACAAATATTCTTTTTAAACTCCGAAATCAGGTTCTTACGCAAAATTACGGACTGTTCCGACTATAAATGGAGAACCCAAAAACGACTTCCGTGGAGTAAATTCGAAGATACAAAATCTGTTCTTTATTTGATTTTCGATACACAGCAATAAAAATCCGATCTGCATAAAATAATAAATAACCTGTCTAGCTTCTTACATGACACTTTTGTATTGCGTATATTGTTAATAAATAAAGGTCCAAAAGGTTATTTTGTTGTATTATTAATTGATTAATTTTATCTTAAGTGAAAACAGATAGACTTCGAATTGGGAATATGTCGGGTACCGAAAAAAAAGCCGGTATGAGTGATCAAACTGCAGAAACCGGAATTTTATGCGTCCATTGCGGTGATCCGTGTAGTGACGACGGCCTGCGGGACGGGGATAAATATTTTTGCTGCGCGGGATGCCGGGCTGTTTATAATCTTTTAAGCGAAAGCAACTTGGGTGGTTATTATTCCATCGACGACAAGCCCGGTCTGAAACCGGAACGCCCGGGTCGGGAACAACGATTCGATTATCTCGACCGGAAAAATATAATAGATAAACTTCTGGATTTTAATGACGGCAAAAAAGCGAAAATTTCATTTTCGCTGCCGCAAATTCACTGCTCATCATGCATCTGGCTCCTGGAAAATCTATATAAGCTGAATGAATCTATTCTCACCTCCCGGGTTGATTTCCAAAAACGCCGGGCCTCGATTACATTTGATATTCAAAAATTGTCACTGAAAAACCTTGTCGTTTTGCTGGCCTCAATCGGTTACGAGCCGGAAATTAATTTTTCGCAGACCGCGGAAAAAACAAAAGACGATTCCCTCCGCAAGCTGTATGCCCGGCTGGCTGTCGCCGGTTTTGCTTTTGGTAACGTCATGCTTTTAAGTTTTCCGGAATATCTAGGCTTTAAAGCCGCCTCCATCACCTATGGCTCGATATTTAATATTATTAAAACCTTTTTATCTATTCCGGTCGTTCTCTATAGCGCGACCGAATTTTTTAAGCCGGCCTGGAACGGTTTGAGACAGAAGCAAATTAATATGGATGTGCCCGTATCTATAGGAATCATTATTTTATTTTTCAGATCACTCTATGATATAATTGTCCTGAATCATGCCGGATATTTCGATTCGCTCTGTGCCCTTGTCTTCCTGCTTTTAATCGGGCGACTTTATCAAAAGAAAACCTATTTTTCATTATCATTCAATCGTGATTACCGTTCCTATCTGCCGATATCGGTCTTTGTCAAAAAAGAGAATAATCTGGAAAACATTCCCCTAAACGAACTGCAAAACGGCAACCGGATGATAATTCGCAATCAGGAAATAATCCCGGCTGATTCGATTCTGATCAGCGACCGGGGTAAAATCGATTATAGCTTCGTTACTGGTGAATCGACCCCTATTACTGTCAAATCTGGCGACAGAATTTACGCCGGTGGGCGACAGGTCGGGCTATCATTGGAACTTGAAGTCGTCAAAGAACCGTCGCAAAGTTATCTGATGCAGCTATGGGAGCAAATCCCTGACAGCAACAACGAAAAAACCGGTGTGACCACCATTGCTAATCGACTCAGCATATATTTTACACCGATAATATTGGCAATAGCAATATTGACCGGATTATTCTGGCTGATCGCCGATTCGACCTATGCCATGAATGCGGTAACGGCCGTTTTGATTGTTGCTTGCCCTTGCGCCTTGGCGCTGGCTTCGCCATTTACACTGGGGACCGCCCAGAGAATCATGGGGCGAAGCAAATTTTTTCTGAAAGATAATCACGTTGTCGAAAAAATATCGCAATTGACATCAATCGTATTTGACAAGACCGGAACTATTACGCAATCGGGCGCATCGCAGCCGATTTTTGTCGGCGCCAAATTGACTCCGGAACAGAAGAGTATGATTCATTCGGTTGTTCTCCAGTCGACGCATCCCCTGTCTATATTAATTGCAGAATTGCTGCGGGATTCGGAAATCCGCAATGTCAGGAATTTCGAAGAAAGGGAAGGTATGGGTTTGGAAGCTGACATCGACGGATATCATGTCAAAATCGGCTCGCATTTTTGGGTTAACGCTAAAAACGAAGACAAAATCAATCAAACGGCCGTTTTTGTCTCGATTGATAATGAAATTATAGGCTATTTTCGTATCGCCAACCTGTTCCGGAAAGGTCTGACCGAAATGATACCCTTTCTAAAATCGAAATACTCGGTATCGCTTTTATCAGGTGATAATGATTACGAAAAAGACAGGCTCTCTGGAGTTTTTGGCTCCGACGCAAAATTGCATTTTAATCAATCGCCGCATAACAAACTTGATTATATGAAAAAGGAAATCGCTTCCGGTGAAAAAGTCGCCATGATCGGCGATGGTCTTAACGATGCCGGAGCTTTAAAAGCCGCCACGGTCGGAATAACCCTTGCCGAAAACGATTCCAGTTTTTCTCCGGCCTGTGATGGCATCCTGATGGCCTCGGCTTTTAAACGTCTGCCGAAATTTTTTAGATTGGCCACCGATAGCATGAATATCATAAAAATCAGTTTTGTCATATCGTTTTTATATAATCTTATCGGATTATTTTTCGCCGTCCAGGGACTCTTATCGCCGGTTATTGCCGCGATATTGATGCCGGCCAGTTCCGTGACAGTCGTTATATTTACTACTCTGGCAACATCCTTTGCCGCTAAAACCAGAGGCGTTTTCTAAAATGGAAGTCATGGTTTTACTAATATTTTTTTCTTTGCTTATTGCAATTGGCTTTTTGATTGCCTTTATTATATCGTTAAAACGAGGGCAATATGATGACCTCTATACTCCCTCGGTTCGAATGTTATTCGACGACAGGGATAAGGGAAAAGACGCCGATAAAACGGGGGAGTCCTGATGCCGGTTGAAACCTTCGAATACGATAATAGAATTGTCCGGGATTTCGCTATAGCGACGATTGTTTGGGGAGCGGTCGGCATGCTGATCGGGGTCATCGCCGCCACTCAGATGTTTTTGCCAAAATTAAATCTGGGTATTCCCCAGATAACCTTCAGTCATATTCGTCCGGTTCACACCAACGCCCTTATTTTCGCTTTTGTCGGCAATGGAATCTTCATGGGAGTTTATCATTCCCTTCAAAGGTTGTGCAAGGCACGAATGTACAGCGATCTGCTGGGTAAGATAAACTTCTGGGGTTGGCAGTTGATTATCCTTTCCGCCGTTCTGACATTCACCAATGGTATCACGACCGGCAAAGAGTACGCCGAACTGGAATGGCCGATTGATATCCTCATTGCTATCGTCTGGGTCGTTTTCGCCTGGAACATGTTCGGAACGATTCTCAAGCGGCGAGAGAGCCATATGTATGTGGCCATTTGGTTTTATATCGCCACTGTCGTGACTATCGGACCTCTGCACATCATCAACTCACTTGAAATACCGGTTTCGTTCTTAAAAAGTTATCCGCTTTATGCCGGGGTCCAGGATGCACTGGTCCAGTGGTGGTACGGGCATAATGCGGTCGCCTTCTTCCTGACGACGCCCTATTTAGGGCTGATGTACTATTACCTTCCCAAAGCCGCTAATCGTCCGATATTCTCATATCGCCTGTCGATTATCCATTTCTGGGCGTTGATATTCATCTATATCTGGGCCGGACCGCATCATCTTCTCAATACCTCCCTTCCGGAATGGACACAATCATTGGGCATGATTTTTTCCATTATGCTTCTGGCTCCCTCATGGGGCGGTATGCTTAACGGTTTGCTTACCCTTCGCGGCGCCTGGGATAAAGTCCGCCAGGATCCGGTCCTTAAATTTCTTGCCGTGGCCGTGACGGCCTACGGTGTCGCGACATTTGATGGCCCGACACTGGCCGTTAAAAGCGTCAACGCTATCTCGCACTATACCGACTGGACCATTGCTCATGTGCATGTCGGGACGCTGGGTTGGAACGGCTTTCTCACCTTCGGCATATTATACTGGCTGATACCACGTTTATACAATACTAAGTTATATTCTAAAAAAATGGCCGAATTTCACTTTTGGATTGGGCTTCTGGCCATTTTTGGCTACGTTATTCCTATGTATTTCGGCGCCTTTATTCAGAGTCTGATGTGGAAAAAATTCGGTGCCGGAGGATTTCTGCTATACCCGAATTTTCTCGAAACAGTTTTTCCGATTATACCGATGTATATATTCCGTGCCGTTGCCGGCAGTTTATATTTGTTCGGCATGATCTTATGTGCATACAATTTATTCAGGACCATGAGGCAGGGCAAGATCACTCCAGATGAAAAAGCGGAAGCCCCGGCGCTCGAGAAAATAACGACCGAACCCGGAAAACATGAATTCCGTCATCGCATCCTCGAAAGAAAACCGGTCCTTTTCACGCTTTTGGCACTGATTGCCGTATCGATTGGCGGGGCCGTGGAAATTATCCCGAACTTTGTGATTAAATCCAACGTGCCGACCATTGCCAGCGTGAAGCCATACACACCTTTGGAGCTTGAAGGGCGCGATGTCTATATTGCCGAGGGATGTTATTATTGTCATTCGCAGATGATTCGGCCGTTCCGCTCCGAGACCGCCCGGTACGGCGAATACTCCAAATCGGGCGAATTCGTTTATGACCACCCCTTCCAATGGGGTTCCAAACGCACCGGACCCGATCTTCACCGAATCGGGTCGAAGTACCCCGATGCCTGGCATTATAATCACATGCATGATCCCGCTTCGATGTCACCCGGATCCATTATGCCGCCGTTCCCGTGGCTGTCCGAGGACAAAATCGACTTCAAAGGCACTCCACCTAAAATACGCGCCATGCAAAAACTCGGTGTGCCTTATCCGGATGGTTTCGACATGAAGGTGCCGGAAGAGATGCAAAAGCAGGCGGAACAAATCGCAAAAAGTCTGGCTGATGCCGGCATAACTGTCGAACCCGATAAGAAAATAGTCGCTTTAATCTCATATCTGCAACGATTGGGAACGGATATCAAAGTAAAGACGGAATCGGGACAGTGATGAGAAGGAGCATCCGATGATTAAAGATTTTCTGCAATCAATTACAGCTATACGATTTTTCGCCATTATTTTCCTGCTGTTAATAATAGGATCATTTTTCTTTGTACTTGTATATGTCATAAGAATGAAGAAAAAGGATTTAAAAAAATACAGCCGGTTGCCTCTGGATGATTCGGATGATCCTGAAACCATGCGGATACATGTAAGCCGTAAAAATGACAAGAGCGGGGAATGACGATGGTAAAATTCAAAGATGAAATATTAGATCACGATTATGACGGCATCAAGGAAATGAATAACAGAATGCCCCGCTGGTGGACATTGGGTTTTATAATATCTATAATATGGGCTATTCTGTACTTCGCTTATTATCATCTTTTCGGATTCGGATATCTCGAGGTCGACCGGTACAAAAAGGAGATGAATCCCGATTATGTGCGTGTGTCCAAATCCGACCTGAAAGTGCTTGGTATTCTCCCTGACTATCATTCGCCCTTTTTTAATCCTTATGGAGATGTCACTCCCCGAATGAAATTGGCTTCTTCCGGCGCAAGTAAGGCTGTTATTTTGACGGCGGCGACCGATACGACAACATATATCCCCGTGACCGATCCGGCAGCCATCGCTGAAGGTCGCCGAACCTTTTTGCAAAACTGTGTTCAATGCCACGGCAAACTGGGCGAAGGGGGCGTTGGCCCTAATCTGACTGACGATTACTGGCTGCACGGTGGTGATTTTTCTTCGATTGTTAAGACCATAAGATACGGTTATCCGGCCAAGGGTATGCTTTCCTGGTTGGGCGTGCTCAAACCCGAGGATATAATAAAAACGGCCAGCTTCGTTAAAACCCTGCGAGGAACTAATCCCCCCGATGCCAAAGCCCCGCAGGGGGAATTAATGACCGAATAGATTGCCTTCCCGCATCAGGAGCAAGCGTGAATACCGAAACATTACGCGATAAGATTGCGACCGCCTGTGGGAGTTACCTGTTTCGCAAACAAGATTATCTTGTGGATTATAATAAAAGGAGGTTATTACATCGTGCGACGGAATAGCCGGATTAAAATTCCGCCTTGCGATAAATCAATAAATGAGTGGCGCCGTATTTTCTGAATCGATGAGAATAAAACTATGAATCACGAAGTGAAAAAATCAAAATGGGGGTGGGGTCTTTCGGCCTTTTTAATTGGCTTTGTTTTATTTATCCTGGCTCTGGTCATTTCTGCTTCATTTCAGGATGTTCAAATGGTTGAAGATAATTATTACCAGAAAGGTTTGGACTATCAGGAGCAGATCGACAGAATGGAACGCGCCGACAAGCTTGAAAAAAAAGTCTCGGCTTCGTATAATTCGACATCGGGCAACATCGAAGTTGTCTTTCCGATTATGGAAAATAAGGAACTCAGTGGTGTTATTAAGATGTTCCGCCCGTCAAATGCCGGACTTGATTTTGATGTTCCCATACTGATTGACTCGTCGGGTGTTCAGGAGATTAAGGCCGATCGAATGCTGCGCGGCTACTGGCAGATTAAAATATTGTGGAAAGTCGATTCACTTGAGTACTTCAGCCAATTGCCGTTGATAATTAATTAGGAGATAATTACAAAATGGAATTGTGGACCGCACTGATTGTCGGATTGGCCGGAAGCCTCCATTGCATCGGTATGTGCGGCCCGATCGCCATCGCCCTGCCGGTCAAAGATATTCCCAGGATTAAGCTATTGATCGGAAGAGTCTTTTACAATTTTGGCCGTATAATAACCTATTCTATCTTCGGTTTGATTTTCGGCTTTATCGGTCAGTCGTTTTTTATCGGCGGCTATCAAAAGGTCGTTTCCATGATACTCGGTATATTAATCCTGCTGGCGCTTCTTCTTCCCAGCAAATATACTGTTTTTTTGACCGGGGCTAATCTGCACGGTAAAATGACCATGCGCATGAAAAAATGGTGGCAGTATTTTTTGGGCAGAAAATCGATTGGCTCGTTGTTCGTAATCGGTATCTTAAATGGATTTCTACCTTGCGGTCTCGTTTATATCGCTATCGCCGGCTCCATTTCGACCGGTTCGCCGCTGGGTGGTGCATTGTATATGGCCCTATTCGGGTTGGGAACCTTTCCGGTCATGCTGATAATGTCGCTCGTCGGAAAAGTGATAAGTTTTAAACTCAAAGTCAAAATGCGCAGACTTCTCCCGGTCGGAGCTGTCTTGCTGGCCGCTCTATTTATATTAAGGGGCATGTCGCTGGGAATTCCATTCGTCAGCCCCAAGATAGAACAGAAAAACACCGGAGAAACCCAAGTCACCGGCTGCTGCCATCCTGAGGACAGCACGCATATCGCGGAACCGGAATTCACGAAGTAAAATCAATATATTTTTGAATCTCGCCTTTGAGTTTCCTCCTGAAAATTGAATACTTGACTCGACGGAATCAGACCGATATATTCGACGCAATTATTATAGAGTAACGGCACTGGGGATGACACATTGAATAATTCTGCCGAACGCGGCAGGAATAAAATAAGCTCGCTTTTCAGACGCCAACGGGAATCGAAATACTTCGCGATTCTTAAACCGGTCGGTATCCTGTTTTTTCTTTATCTATTTATTCTTTCTATTTGCCTTATGGGCGACGGCTTTAAGCTCTTTGGCAAGGGCTTCGCTGAGACTCTGCTAAATACGACCTCAAATCCGATTGTCGGGCTTTTTATGGGCATCCTGGCGACATCGATTATACAGTCTTCTTCCACGACGACTTCTATTCTGGTCGGCATGGTGGCCGGGGGTGTTATTTCATTTGAAAGCGCCATCCCCATCGTGATGGGCGCCAATATCGGGACGACCATCACCAATACGCTCGTTTCGCTTACGCATATAGCCCGAACCCATGAGTTCAGACGCGCCTTTTCAGGAGCCATTGTTCATGACATTTTTAATGTTTTGTCAGTTCTACTGTTCTTTCCTCTTCAATACTTCACCAATTTTTTGGGGATTGCCGCCGATTTTCTGGCGAAGCTTTTTGAAAGCGCCGGGGGACTGCAATTCGCGTCGCCGGTTAAACTTATTACGACACCGGTGGCACATGAAATCGTCGATTTCCTCGGACA
>Ga0315554_1000801_pt1 | contig 18565 bp, 18 predicted proteins | sample SalMarSW160370MG_FD_202114 | JGI IMG/M metagenome (GOLD analysis project Ga0315554, IMG submission 202114) | Salt marsh sediment microbial communities from the Plum Island Ecosystem LTER, Massachusetts, United States - Salt Marsh Sediment SW1603-70 ... | reverse complement strand
GCCCTGTGCTGATGTTGGAGATAACAACTCCGTGCCGCCCGAGTCCACCGCTGACATCGACGGCGAGCAGAGGATTTTCGACGACGTTGTAGATATGGGTGCTGACGAGCTTGTGTTCAATCCCTGCGACCTCAACACCGACGGTTTGGTCAATTTGTACGAGATGTGGATTCTTAGTGAGGAATGGCTGACCGCAGGAGCAGAGCTCCAGACAGATTTTTATGACGATGATTACGTAGATTTCAGGGATTTTGCTTTCCTGGCCGAATACTGGCTATGGAAAGCCGGTTGGTACGAATAAAGTGTCTTTGACGCAGATTACGCAGATTTCACGGATAACCAATTTTACGGGATTCCCTTCCGTCCCATAACACTTTTCTTACAAAAGCTCCCCGTCATCTAAGCCGATAACACCAAAAAGGATTAAGGATAAAGGATTACGGATTTAATCAGTGTTAATCGGTGTTAATCCGTGTCTGAGATGAACTTATTAGCGAAATCTGCGGAATCAGCGTCAAAAAAATCAGTGTCCATGAATAATGAAATCTGTGACTAAAAATACGAGCGGCGGCTTTACCCTTGTTGAGGTTCTGATTGTTGTTGCTATCCTGGGTATTCTTGCTGCCGTTATCGTCCCCGAATACCGCAACTATACGCAGAAGGCCAAAGAGTCAGCCGCCAAGGAAAACCTTCAAATCCTCCGGACCGCCATCGAGCGATATGCCATCGAGCACGACGGGGTCCCGCCAGGCTATCCAAACGACGATCTATCGTACGACCCTACTTATCCAACTTTCGTACTCACTATGGCACGTAAGAGCTATCTTAGCGCATTGCCTGAGAATCCCTTCAACAACAAATTAGATTTGCTAATGATAAAGGATGACGAACTATTTCCCTCCGACGCTACCGGTGAACATGGATGGGTATATCAGCCTTACACAAAAACTGTAAAACTCGATTGGGTTAGCACTGACAGCGAAGGATTTAAATATTACGACTATTAACAATCATAATAAAGCTAATATGTGTGATGGTTTTAATTCTTTTCAGGGATTTGAGTCAGGTCGGTTTTTGTAAAAACCATAGGCATAAGACGTTCCTTTAGCTTTTCAATGGGTGGTGGATTTCCACCTTCTACCCAGCCGTAACCTAACCAGTTAGCTTTCCAGGTCTTTCCGTCCTGGGATACAGGACCTTCAAAATAATCCTCACTTCTGCCTTCTAAAATACCAACAGGTATTTTTATTGCAAAATAGTCTATTAGAATCTTCACTTTAAGCATGTTTGTGCTCGGGATATAATTGGCATCGCATGGCCCCATAACAAAGGTGTAATAACTGCCGTCAGGCGCTTCCGCATGAGAGCCACCCTCTGCAATATTTACCGGCCCTGCCATGGGGTGAATAATCTTCGAGATGGAACCATCAGACTCGAACTTTATACCCCATTTATGAAATTCTTCATTCTTTTGTTCCCATACACCAACCATAACCTCAGGAAAGCCTTCTTCTGTCGGTTTCACAGGACGAGGAACGATACTACCATTGTCACAGCCAACTGTGACGAGCAGAAGTACACAGGCAAAATTGAAGATAAGATTCCATATTTTCATAGTGCTACTCCTTTAATAGTCGCAGAGCCCGTTTATTATAAGGGAATCCTGCCGCGTTTTACAACAAAAAAAAGAGGCAAGCCTTCTAAGCTTGCCTCCAAAAATCCTGCTGTGATTGTGGATTGTGACCTATTTACGCCTCCTGCGAAGCAACAGACCGCCCAGCCCAAGCAGAGACATCGTCATTGGCTCGGGAATTTGACGAATCACTACCGAATCCACTGCTGTCCATGCGCCAATCGCTTGGCCATGGAGCAGCGTGACCGTAACATCGTTAGGCTGCCATTCGCAGTGGAAATCAATACTATCGTATATTAGTGTATCAGCGGCTATACTGGGTATCGTAGCCAGAGCGACCGTCCCAAAAATCCCATCGAGGCCTGGAGTTACTGCTGGGACAGGACCCGGATAGACTGCAATGCCTGACTCTTCCGTGATAAGACTTACTCCACCGGAAACTGTCGCATCTGTTACCGATACAATCAATGCCCAAAACCCCTCACCGACACCTGGCTCAATTATGGCGTCGGTCCAGATGCCCAGACTCAAGTTATCACTCGGCCCTAAGGTGTACTGCAAATCCTGAGGGTTTTTGTCCTCACCAACCGAAATTTGTAGTGCCCCGCTCGCTGCCGAACCCAGCGCAAATATCAAAGCCAGACTTAATGTCGTTTTTACTAATGTATTCATTATCAGTCTCCTGTTTTCACTTAAACCACAAATTTACTTTCAAACTCAAAAAGCTAAATTCTATTGACTAATCACTATTCACTAATAATTACCCCGACCTAACCTCCTTTCAAAACTTAAAGGTCAATCGTTTCTAACACCCCGTCTATGTAAAAAACCGCCAGTAGTTATCAAATCACTGATTACGCAGATTAAACTGATTAAATTGATTAAAACCGTTAATCACTGATTACGTTGATTTATATGATTACACTGATTAAATTTTTGCCACAGATGAACACTGATTAACACGGTATATTTAATTTTGCTAAAAACTGTGTACATCCGTGTTAATCCGTGTCTTTATTTACTTTTCAGCGTAATCAGCGCAATCTGCGTCTGAACAGCCTTACGTGAGTTTTCTACCCGCCCCGTTTTCCGGTCAGCCACAGAGAACACAGAGTTCACAGAGATAATTAATCTAAATCCGTGTAAATCCTGTGTTAATCCGTGTCTAAATACAAATTCCTTATAGGTGAGTTTCACAGCCCCCTGTGATGTTTGGAATTATACCATAACACCAAAGGCAATGCAAGAAAAATCTTGGCTTTTTACAACCAATTACACAAATTCCGCAAATTCTTTTCACAATAGCAAAAAAACAAGCGGCATGACCGCACCTATTTTCTTGTTATATATACACTTACAACAGCAGGTATATTTTTTAATGTATTGTTATCTTAATTTGTGTTAATTGGTGTAATTCGTTGTTGATTAAAGTTGTTCCTATAAAAAAAGAGGCAGGTCTAAGACCTGCCTCTAAAAAATCTGTTGGCTTCAGACTAACTGCTTATTTACGGCGTCTGAGGAACAGACCACCCAGACCGAGCAGAGCAACTGTCATCGGCTCAGGCTGATGGATAACCACTGAATCGACCATCGTTGTCCATGCACCAATTGCTGGACCAAAGTACAGCGCGACCGTCGCATCAACCATGTCTTCGCAATGGAATGTCATTCCATCGTATATGGTTGTATCCGCAGCTATACTGGATATCGTAGCCAGAGCGATCGTGCCCCAAACTCCGTCTGCACCAACCAGAGGACTTGCTGGCACAGGACCTGGATAGATGGCGATACCACTTTCTTCTGTGATAAGGCTTACTCCACCACTAATCGAACCCTCTGCTGGCTGGACAACCAATGCCCAAAAACCTTCACCAGCACCTGGGGTAATAGCAGTATCTGTCCAGATATCCAGAATCAGTTCTTCACTGGGCAGCAGGTAGATTTCCGAATCCACAGGCTCCTTATCGCCGCCAACCGAAATCTGCAGTGTTGCACTGGCCATTGAAGCCAATCCACAAATAATCAACAAAGTTAACAATTTCTTCATCATCGTTCTCCTTCCAAGAACTTCTTTATGTTCTCAGTATATAAATTCCTACGTTTACTGACTGCACATACTATCGCCGTACACTACGGCGTCGTCGAGCCCGTCCAGAAGTTGTAATCATCACTTGCGTCGAGAACACAATCCTGGTTATTGTCACAACATGGCACCGTCCCATAATCGCTGATGTATTCCCTCAGGATGTTAAGGTCAGCTAAATCGACTGGAATCGGCACACCGGGATATGACATTTGATGGTCGAAGTTTGCACACTCGCCACCTGCCGGAAAACCTGGATCTGTTGGTCCTGTGACATAGTGGCTGATAGCGCCTCTGAGAATATTCAGATCCGCTAAATCGACCCAAATCGGCACACCAGGGTACGACGGAGCACCGTCTGCATCACCTCGGCACTGTCTCGGATAACACCAGCAATCTGGGTTACTCCAAGGCATGGCCCAAGCCACTCCCACGGGGTGGCCGGTCCAGTCGGCATATCCCGGTGCTGAACTCTTGAGGCACTCGGGCTCAGGTGGTATCACCACCGCGCAGATAGTAGGCAGATTCGTCGCTGCCGGGTCGGTGTTTTCGAGGACCACGTTACCACGAGCACCGTTGCCCGCAATTGTAACGTTGCAGTCCTCCCCAGGCCCAATGTCCACGATGAAGCTCAGCAGCGTGCCTGAAGTGCCCGGTCCGGTCGGATGTTCTAGGTCGTTAGGGCTATACAGCGAGCCCATCTCGATGGTCATACCGCCGGTACCGAGGCCGCCCAGTTCCCTGCCGGGATAATTACCATCCTGGGGGGCAACCGGGTCACCTTCGTCAGTAACATTACCATCAACGATTAGGATATTGCCGGGGTGTACCCAGAACTTATCGTTAGCATCCGTAATCTCGCCGATGGTCGCGCCATTGTCGAGCGTGATATCCAGGCCGAAGGCCCTCGGGATATTCGCATCGCTACTGACGTAACTCACTACGACCTCGTTCGTCTCGCCGACCTGAGCACAGCTAATGGTTATAGTAGCCAATGCCGGTGCCGTCAGCAGTAGTGCTGTCAGTACAAAACAAAGTTTTCTCATAGTTACATCCTTTCTTTCTTTCTTCTTTTCGTTTGGCAGAGATTATACCCCTGCCTCTCAGTTTCCAAAGAAGTCAACATCCTTCCCACCCAAAACACTTTGAGTGTCCTCATCTTTTCACGCAGACCATAAGCGAGATTTAATAATATGCACATGGTTGACGTGCCGGCCGGTGGGAATAGCCGCAATGACTAAGCGTTTCGACTCCTAAACGACTCCTCCTTTCTCGCCCGAAGGCAATTCATGCACACAACTTTACGCTGTATACACTAACTTCACTGGTGAAGACCACTATCAAAGTAGCACAGTCGCCACCCCAATTCAAGTAAAAAATCGTTAAAATTCCGTAAAAAACGCCCAAATCGGCACACGGCGTTCCTATAGGACAGTCCCTATATTGGACCCCATCGGGACCCTGATTTTTAGCTCAAAAACGTGGTTTGCACCCTGGTGGTTGGTAGCAGCGAAGGTCCGAAAAAATCACGGGTCTTATAAAAAATTTAAATTTTTTTGCATTTTTCTCTAATTTTGTGCACCTGCCCGGTCTTTTTGCTATTCTCTTGAGCCATGTACAAGTTTCTCCAGGGACGGTTGATTCTTATCAGGTTGACGTTGCTGGCGGCGGCGGTTGCTCTCGTGGCCGTCGGGATTCTGACAATTTACGCGGTTGGCAATCCCGCTGAAGACAGCCCTGCCAGCCGGGCCGAGAACTACTCAGAATTCTGGAAAAAACAACTCGTCTTTGCCGGCCTCGGCATGGCCGCCTTTGTCGCTATCAACCTGGTAAGCTACCGCAGGCTCGGTGAAATGAGTTACTGGATATTCGCAGTGGTCCTGTTTTTACTGCTGGTGCTGCTGCTCGGCAAAGTCATCAACTTGCCCTTTGTCCCCATGATAAACGGAACCCACCGCTGGATAATATTCACAATCGCCGGCCGACAGCTACCCGCCATTCAGCCTTCCGAATTATGCAAGCTCGCTTATATACTGGCCCTGACCTGGTACCTGCGATACCGGAGTAACTACCGCAGCTTCAAGGCACTCGTAGGCCCCTTCCTTATTACGCTCGTACCGATGGTCCTGATATTGCTCGAACCGGACCTCGGTACCGTGATGCTGATGATGCCGGTATTGCTGGTGATGGTCTTTGTAGCCGGAGCGCGAATTAAACACCTGCTGCTTATCGCCCTGCTCGCTGTGTTTGTCAGCCCGCTGTTCTGGGCGGTCATGCGCCCATATCAAAAAATGCGAATCGCAAGCGTCCTTCTTCAAAGTCCCAAGGTTCAGGAATATGCTGAACAACATCCCGGCTTTTCAAAGCTGGTCCTCGGCACCCGGTTCAACAAACGCAACTGGGCCGCAGGGTACGGTTTTCACCTGACCCGCTCGAAGTACGCAATAGCCTCGGGCGGTAAAACCGGCCAGGGCTTCAGGCAGGGACCTTTCATTAAATACAATCAGTTTCTGCCTGAAAGTCACAATGATTTCATATTCGCTATCATCGCCCACCAGTGGGGCTTCTATGGCGCCTTGGGTGTTATGGCCCTTTACGTAATCATCTTTCTCTGCGGCGTCGAAATAGCTCACCGCAACACCAACCCGTTCGGCCGATTATTGGCGTTGGGTATTACGGTGATGTTTGCTGTTGAGGTACTGGTAAATGTGAGTATGACATTGGGCCTTATGCCGATAACCGGTTTGACATTACCATTGGTAAGCTATGGCGGTTCGAGTCTGCTGACGAGTATGCTGGCCATAGGCCTGCTGAACAACGTCGGCCGCGCCCGACCCTTCTCCGTCGCCCCAAAATTATTCGAATAGCATATCCCACGCTGTTGCTAAATCTTTGTCCGACCGGTATAAAAACTGTCGATGGTAAAAGGCTTTCGGCAGATTGCGATTCTTACAGTGGCAAGCCGTGTCCTCGGCTTTATAAGGGACATGGCATTCGCGTATTTCCTCGGAGCCGGCGGCTTGTTCGACGGCTGGGCCATAGCCTTTAAGATACCCAATCTGGCCCGGCGTATCTTCGGCGAAGGTGCAGCAGCCGCGTCGTTCATTCCCATTTACAGCGAAGAACTTCACCATCGACCCGAATCGGCTAACAAACTTGCCGGCACCGTTGTCACGGCTGTCGCAGTGCTGCTCGCCTGTGTTGTGCTCGTCGGCGAAGGAATCATCTGGGGCTATTATACTTTTTTCAGTAAATACCCAGGCACCGATTTGAAACTGGAACTCGCCGGCATAATGCTTCCGTATATGATACTCATCTGTGTAGTGGCGATTCTCGCGGGGATTCTCCAGACGCACCGGCATTTCGCGGCCCCTGCCATGGCGCCTCTGGTCCTGAATATTTTCATAATCGGCTCATTGTGTTTCAGCGGATGGGTTCTGTCGGTCCGGCCGGAACGCCAGGTATTTGTTGTGGCGGTCGCGGTTATAGCAGCGGGCCTGGCTCAGCTGGCTATGCAGCTTGTACCGCTGCACGCCCGGGGCATACAGTTGCGTCCCGCCTGGCAGGTCCAAAGTGAGGCTTTCAGAAAGATAATCATCCTGATGGGCCCTATGATACTGGGTATGACCGTCACCCAGATAAATACGCTCGCCGACGATTTCATCGCGCTGTGGTTTTCAGGCTCAGCCGAAAAGGGCGAGTATTTCCTGTTGTTCGGCAGGCAAATCCGTTACCCCTTCTGGGCCGGGACTGTTTCACACCTCTACTATTCGCAGAGACTGTATCAGTTCCCCCTCGGCGTGCTCGGCATCTCACTGGCTACCGCCATCTTCCCTGTTATGAGCGCCGATGCGGTGAGAAAAGATACAGCCGCCCTTCTCAAGACGATATCACGAGGTTTACAGGGTGCAATCTTTATCGCGCTTCCGGCGACGGCCGGTTTGATTCTTATCAGCACAATAATCGTTAGAGTCGCTTTCGAACACGGGGCCTTCGGCCCGGCCGATACCGCGATTACTTCGATTGTACTTTCGTTTTACGCCCTCGGTTTGTGCGGTTACTTTCTCCAGCAAATCGTTACGCGCTCATTTTATGCAATGCAGGATTCGAAGCTGCCTGCGCAAACAGCGGCGGTAGCCGTAGTAGCCAACATCATTCTTAACCTTACACTGATTTGGTTCATGGGCGCGGCGGGCCTGGCTTTGGCCACGGCGATTTGCTCTTACCTGCAGGTAGTGATTCTGACTGCCCTGCTGCGATATCGCTTCGAGTCGATGAATTATCGAGGTCTTGGAGTAACCTTCTTCAAGAGTGCGATCGCTACAACCGTAATGTACCTTGCCGGTTTGGCTGTCCTCAAACTGACGATAAACTGGCCGATTAGCACGAAGTTCGATGCTTTAAGGCTCCTGGCAGTCGTCATCCCATGTGCCGCCATATACATCGCCGCAGCGAAGGTATTGAGGATTGAAGCACTCGGCCTTTTGACCGGCAAAGGCCGCAGATAGACAGTTACTTTGGCCCCATAATCCCGGCATGAACATCAGCCCTCGGAAAATCGTACAGAAAATCTGTGCCGGCGGACCTCGAAAAAAGCCTTTAAGGCCGTAGAAACGGCATAATCCAGCCCTGTATGCACCTAAAGCCGGGCCTTAAATTGCCCGATAAAACATCGGTTGGATTTGTAACTTTGCCGGAGAATAGGATGTTCAAAACACCATGGGCCTTATCTCTGCAAATGCTCTGCATTTGCAGTTTTCTGGCATCCGCTCAGCCTTTGCGCAGCGAGCGGGAGCTGTTCTCGCCCACGGCCGCCCTGGCCTTTTATGAAGTGGCCCACGACCTGACCAATTCAGGGCCGCAGAGTATTAGCGTATCGGGTCGGGATGCCGAACAAGCCCTGATTTTTTTGACCGCCGCAATACAGCTTGATAACCAGGCCCAGTACGCCCTGCCGGACATGTTGAAAGTGGCATGCCGAACCGAATCGCCGTTATCACTCGGGCTGGCGTATGCATACGGCCGGACCATCGACCCCAACGACCCTAACAAAGTTGTAGAGTCCAAAGACAATTCCCTGCTTGTTCAGGCGCTGCTTGCTCAGTACGTCAACGAAGACGCCGATTTGCAGATTGTCCGTGAAGCTGTCCGGTATTTGCTTGGCCGGCTCGATTCACGCGAGCAGCGGGAACAAATGCTCGCTGGGCTTCTTCAACAGCTCCGTGATAAAAATGACCTGCTCGAATCGGAGCTGTATACATCGCTTGGAGTGTTTGCCGCTGAAAAGACGGATTTTGAAAAAGCCCAGCTTTATTTTATCGCCGCAATCAACAAAAATAAATACAACCGGCTGGCTTTCGAAAAGCTATACGAGCTGGCGGGCGAGAATATGAATGTAGCCAGTTACATCGAGCATCTGAGATACCAGCTCGGCGAAAATCCGCTCGACCTTCAGGCGGCGCTCACCTTTGCAGGTTACGCCCAGCAGCTCGGACTTTTCCAGACAGCCGTTGACGCCTACGCTTACTGCTCCAGTCTTTTCGAATATCTTTATCCGAACGAACCGCTGCCGCAATACATATACCTGCCCTGGGCCCTTAACGCTTACAGCAGTACTCGAGACCCGTACCAGGTAATCCGGATTGCTCAGCGGGTCCGCAACGAAGGTACATTTGACATTGTGCTTGAGACGGTCGCGGCAAAGGCTGCCGAAAAGACCGGCGATACCCAATCAGCCGCCGAAATACTTAATGTTGCGGAACGGACTGCTCTTGAAAAATACCAGGCCGGCGGCGCAAATCGTTCCGTGATGACGCAGCAGCTTGCATGGTTCTACTGTTTCGGCAAGGCCGAGCCGATGGACGCAATAGACTGGGCAAACAAGTTCTACGCCGCCGAGCCGAACAATTTCACCGCAGCGGCGATGCTGGCCTATGCGTTTGTGATGAATGAACAGCCGGACTGGGCAAGACCGTTCTTCGAGGCCTACAAGCCCAACCTGATACTCAATCTTACCAAAGCACAGGTCGGATTAGCTGATGCGAACAATGCCCCTGCACTCGAGACTTTAAGAGCCGTTATCGCAGCGGCGCCCGAATCGTTCGAAGCGCAAAAGGCAAGAGAGCTGCTGGCCCGCTCAAACAGCGTCTATATCCCCAGGACGGACCCGGACCTTGTACAATCCGTACTGGAGGCCTCATTCGGAGCCGGTATTGTCCCTGCTTTTCGCAAGCCCAATGAAATCTTCAAGGCTCAGTTGAATATCCGCGGCAATAAGTTCGCTTATGGAAGCAACTTCGGCTCGTCTGTTATTATCACGAACAAATCCGATGAGCCCATGGTCATCTCCGAATATGGTTTACTCAGCGGAAATATCAGAATCGATGCGACGGTCGGCGGCGACCTCAACAAAACGATACCGAATCTGGTTTCGATGAAGATTCAGCCGTCGAAGCCGATAGAGCCTGATTCGACCCTGATTGTGCCGGTTACACTGTATTCAGGCCAACTGAAGGAGCTCCTGCAACAGCATCCCCAGGCCTCGCTCGAGATAGAGTTCACCTTGTACCTGGACAGTGCGACACTCGCGAACGGCACCGTTATAAATCGTCTCGAAGATATCGCTCCCGCCAAGGCCAAAGTCGAACGCTCCGGAATCAATCTGACCGCCCAGTTTCTGCGTAACCGGATGAACTCACTAAAGAGGCGCAAGCAAGGCCAAGACACCGCCCAGTTGTTTGCGGGACTTCTAATGGAACAGCACATCATGGCCAACCGCGAATCTTTGTATCCTTTTAAGTACGCCGACTGGATGCCTGACCTGCTCGAATCCGGCCTGGTATTTAATCTGACCAGTGACGACTGGATATCAAGAATCTACACCATGTACGCCATGCTCGGCCTGCCGCTTAATTTTGAACTGATTGAAGCCGCTTCCGAGAATCTCGCCGACGATAACTGGCCGGTCCGCATGATGGCCCTTTACCTGTTGGCCAATAATGAAAGTACCGGCTTCGGCAGAGTGCTCGACCACACCGCCAAATATGACCAGAACAAGCTCGTCCGCGACATGGCTGTCGCCTTAGGTGGGAAACCCTCTGAAAACCGGTAGCCGTTTGTACAGCCCCCCTGCTTCCGGCCGCCTCTTGCATTGATATTGTCGGTCACTTATCATTGCTGCCGAATAAACAATACTTTTGAAGCTTGTCATTCGACCGTGACACTAAAACCAAAGCCAATCCGGTTTAGCAAAGATTTTATCATAGCTCTTATCATATTCGCTGTCGCCCTGTCCGTAAGGCTGATTTATCTGTTTCAAATCAGCGACAGCCCCGCCTTTCTCACGCCGACAATCGACTCGGGAATCTACGACAGTGCCGCTGGCAGACTGATAACCGACGGCGTAATGGCTGAGACGTTCTTCTGGCAAAGCTTTTTCTACCCGTTCTTCCTGTCCCGAATCTATTACTTCACAGGTTGTTCGATAATCGCCGCGAAATTATTCGGCCTGGTCCTCGGCTCGACAACCTGCGTACTGGTTTATTTTCTCGGCAGGCAATTATTCAGTCGCAGTACCGGCATTATTGCCGCCCTGATAGTCGCACTCTACGGGCCTCTAATCTTTTTCGAGGCTGAACTGCTGGCTACAGGCTGGGCGGCTTTCTGGTCCGTTCTGCTTATCATGCTGTTGCTCAAGGCCGCAAAACCGCAATCCAAACGGCTGCTCTATCTGCTGGCGGGCCTGTGCGCAGGACTCGCCGTCGTCACACGCGCATCCTTCATTCCTTTTGTCGCGGCGTCAGGCCTTTGGCTGATATGGCGAGTATGGCGAGGCGCCGCAGGTCACAAAGCGGCCATGGCAAAGACAGCCTTATTCGTTTGCGCAGCGGCAATCATTCCGGCGATTGTAGGCGGCATCTGTTTTATCGAAAGAGGGTCTTTCTCATTCCTGCCTGAAGCAGGCCCTGTCAATCTTTATCTCGGCAACAATCCCAATGCCGAACAGACCGTAATGCTTCGTCCGGGCCGTCAATGGCAGCAGATACTCGTCCTGCCGCATTTACACGGCGTTGAGGATGAAGCCGACCATCCGGCTTTTTTCATACGGCAATTCCTTGATTATGTCAAAACAGAACCCGGCGATTATCTCAAAGGTCTGCTCCGCAAAACTGTTCAGTTCACAAGCTCCCGAGAAATACCCAGGAACTTCGACGTCTATCTGAATCGAAAGTTTTCATCATTGCTGAGTGTGCTGACTTTTAAAGCGGGAAAGTTCGGTTTTCCTTTCGGCCTGTTACTTCCGTTTGCGATAGTGGGCCTTATATTCAACATCAGGCGTATTCCAACACCGGTATTCTTATTTTTGATATTGTACCCGCTGTCCATAATCCTTGTTTTCGTCTGTGCCCGCTACCGTGCGCCTGTTATACCCATACTCGCCCTGCCGGCTGCACTGGGAATTCAAAAAACCGTGGAGCTATTGTATCAGCGACGATTCGCGGCGCTGTGCCTGGTAGTCTCAGCCGTGATAGTTATTGCCGCCGCATCGAGCCTGGCCGGGCCTTTCGGCCCGGAAAAGTTCAATTACGAAGCGGAGATGTATTACCTCATCGCATATCCCCACTGCAAAGCCGGTGACATTGAAGAAGCCGACAAGCTGCTTGCCAGGGCCATCGAGCTAAAGGAGGACTATGCGGACGCATACATACTGCGAGGCACAATGTATGGGGATGCGGACCGGCCCGAACTCGCTGTTCGCTACCTGAGCAAGGCTGTCGAGCTTGCCCCCGATTTCTACCTCGGACGCTATCGTTTGGCCGAGAACCTTATAAAACTCGATAAGCCCGAACTCGCCGCCGAGCAGCTTAATCTTGCACTTACCGCCGCAGAGCAGCAGAATAACTACATTATGTCGCTTATGATAAAGAGGCTTTTGGAGCAGATATATGAGCCAAACGCCCCGCAGAGGTAACCTCTGGATATCGTCGAAAATTTGTGTAAATTTGGGTTGTAATCCGATACCTATTCTGTAAAAATGCCCCGTCTTAAAGGTTCTTTTATTTGTTATTTGGTATGAAAGGAGCATCAATGCCAGCGAAAGTGGATGAAGCAAAGTGCACCGGTTGTGAGTCGTGCGTCGGCGAGTGCCCGAGCGAGGCTATCAGCATGGTCGAAGACAAGGCCAAAATCGACCCCGACGCCTGTGTGGATTGCGGCGTTTGCGTCGATGTCTGCCCGGTCGAAGCCATCAGCATGGAATAAAGGAAACTGAAAACTTAAAGCGAAAAAGTAAAAACTAATGAACCCGTTGCCGCACAGCGGCAACGTTGCTATTATATTCATACAATTTTGAGTTTTTATTTTTAACTTTTGCCTTTTTAAGGCCCCATCGTCTAGGCAGGCCTAGGACACCGGGTTTTCAACCCGGCAACAGGGGTTCGAATCCCCTTGGGGCTATTTTTAATTGGAGCGTTACGAATTTCCCGTAACGCTCTTTTTATTTACAGCATTCAAAACAACCTGGGAACTCAAACACCTTTAGCTGCGAAAGCTACTTAAACCTCTAAAGCTTAGCGATTTACTTAGTTGGTTTTAACTAAAACACTAACTTGAAACCCCGGCACAATTCACTTACAATCAGTCGGGATGGCTGGTACGTCAAAACACTGCGAGAAGTGTGGATACAGGCACGGCCGGGGTCGATGCTGCATAGATATTTACCAACAGCTTGGCCAGGCAAAAGGCCCTTCCGTTCTGGGCAAGGTTATACTTGCATTTGTTCTGCCTTTATTAATTTTCATCGGCTGCCTTATTCTGGCGGAATATTTCCTAGCCGACTTTGTGGCCGGAAACCTGAAAATAATAATTGTATTTTTAATATCACTATTAGTGACGATTTTTTTTGTGCAACTAATACGGATATTCACCAGGAAACCGGTTAAGTTAAAAAACAATTAAAAAAGTTCTAAGGATTATTATGAATCACCAAGAACATGAACATAAAGTGCACGGCCACGACCACACCAGTCATCACGCTCATATGGTTCAGGATTTTAAACGTCGATTTTGGATTTCACTCGTTTTGACTGTACCGGTCCTGGCATTGGCACCTATGATACAAGGGTTTTTGGGGCTGCGTGAAACACTTCGTTTTCCGGGAGACAGTTATATCCAATGGGTCCTTGCCACAATAATCTTCTTCTACGGCGGCTGGCCTTTTATCAAAGGCTTTTACAATGAGCTGAAGAAAAAAAATCCCGGGATGATGACGCTTATCGCTCTGGCAATTACGGTCGCGTACGTATACAGCTCGGCGGTGGTGTTCGGCCTGACCGGCAAGGTGTTCTTCTGGGAACTCGCCACGCTGATCGATGTAATGCTGCTGGGCCACTGGATAGAAATGAAATCGGTGATGGGGGCGTCACGTGCACTCGAAAGCCTTGTTCAGCTAATGCCCTCAGAGGCCCACAAGGTAACGCAAAGCGGCGGCACTGAAGATATAGCAGTAAGTGAATTAAAACCCGGTGACAGGGTAGTCGTCAAGCCGGGCGAAAAAATTCCCATCGACGGACAAATCACGGAGGGAACAACCAGCGTCAACCAGGCGATGCTGACCGGCGAAAGCAAACCCGTTGAAAAAGAACAAGGCGACCAGGTAATCGGCGGCTCGGTCAACGGCGAAGCTGCGTTCACAATGGAGGTTCAAAAAACCGGCGACCAGACATATCTGTCGCAGGTAATAGAAATGGTTCGCAAAGCGCAGGAATCCCGCTCACGAACGCAGGACATCGCAAGTCGCGCAGCATTCTGGCTCACAATTATTGCGCTCACGGCCGGCGGCGGGACTTTGATTTTCTGGATTAGCTTCGGAAAGGCGTTCGAATTCGCGCTCGAAAGAATGGTAACCGTTATGGTCATCACCTGTCCCCACGCGCTGGGGCTGGCTGTCCCGCTGGTAGTCGCGGTTTCAACTGCAATTTCAGCAGCCAACGGTCTTCTGATTCGTGACCGTTCAGCATTCGAGCGGGCAAAGGATGTTAACGCGGTCTTGTTCGATAAAACCGGAACCTTAACACAGGGCCGATTCGGAGTTACGGATGTTATTTCAATCGGCGACAAAAGCGAAGATGAACTGCTCAAACTCGCCGCTTCGCTCGAAAGTCAGTCCGAGCACCCGATTGCGCAGGGCGTTGTACAAGCCGCTAAGGATAAAAATATCGAATTTGAAACACCAAAGGATTTCAAAGCCATTCCGGGCAAAGGCGCACAGGCCAGCGTCGGCGGACTCTCCGTCAAAGTCGTTAGTCCCGGCTATCTAAAAGAAAATAATCTTTCCGTTGATAACAATGCCATTCAAAAGACAGCCGACCAGGGCAAAACCGTCGTTTACATTCTCATAGATGAAAAGATACAGGGCGCTGTCGCGCTGGCGGATATTATCCGAGACGAATCGAAGGAAGCACTTTCCAATCTTAAAAAAATGGGCGTGCAGGTAATGATGATTACCGGCGATTCCGAAGCTGTCGCTAAATGGGTCGCACAGGAGCTTGAACTGGATGATTATTTCGCTGAGGTTCTTCCCGATAAAAAAGCGGACAAAGTAAAAGAAGTCCAAAGCCGCGGCCTTGTCGTTGCTATGACAGGCGACGGCGTCAATGACGCCCCGGCACTCACGCAGGCCGACGTCGGAATTGCCATCGGAGCCGGAACGGACGTCGCTATCGAGTCGGCCGATATCGTGCTTGTTCGTTCGGACCCGCGAGATGTAACCGCAGTTATCACACTTGCACGGGCGACTTACAGAAAAATGGTGCAGAATTTAATATGGGCTACCGGCTACAACGTCATCGCGATACCATTAGCGGCGGGCGTGCTTTATAGTTATGGAATCATTTTGAGTCCGGCCGTAGGAGCGGCGTTGATGGCTCTTTCAACGGTTATTGTCGCGATTAACGCAAAATTCCTGCACGTAGAAAAAAACGAATCAGAAACTTCTGCATCTTAAATATTAATTCAGAAAAGTATTAACGTTTTTATTATGGGAGAAAAGCGAAATGATAAATTATGGTTTTACTAAAGAATTGGATACCGGTTTCGAACAGGCCGTGAAAATGGTAACGGAAAACCTCGAAGAAGCCGGTTTTGGAATCCTCACAACTATCGACGTTAAAGAAAAATTCAGAAAAAAACTCGGTATCGATTTCAGAAATTACGTGATACTGGGCGCTTGCAATCCCGCCCGCGCACATAAAGCAATCGAAGCGGAAGAAAACATCGGCCTGATGCTGCCGTGCAATGTCATCGTATATGAAAAGGATGGCAAGACAGTCGTATCGGCAATAAAACCTTCGATTGCTATGAAAATGATTGATAATCCTGAGTTGAGCGGCATCGCGGCAGACGTGGAATCGAAGCTCAAACAGGTAATCGATAACATTTAAAAAGGAGAAAACAAAAATGAAAAGTAAAATGCTTATTTTAATAATCTCGTTAATGCCTTCAGCGGTTTTTGCCCAGGATGATGGTTACGGGCATATGAACGGCGGATGGCATATGATGAATTACGGTTACGGAGGTGTTATTATGTGGTTAATACTGATAATTGTAATCGGTCTGCTGGTCTTTTTAGCTATCCAGCTTCCGAAAGGCAGCGGAAGCGAAAAAAGAACACAAGAAACCACTCTGGATGTTCTAAAAAAACGCTACGCCGGAGGAGAAATAAATAAAGAAGAATTCGAGCGAATGAAACGCGATTTGCAAAACTGATAGTCTATTCAACTCGTCAATTTCGCCGATACATATAAGTAATTTTCCACACCCTTACGAATGTGGCATTACGAAGGAATAATAAAGTTCGTTTTTACACAAATCCAACACAATCCTAACCATCACGTAACGGCCGACTTTGTATGACAAATTGCGTTTTGCTGCAAGGCAGCAGGCCCTGAAACAAGATATTGTTTGACAACGCCCGGTAAGAGGGTATAATGAAGGATTAGGCGGTCTTTAGTCATTCCGAGATGAAGACAAGCAGTCTTTGCAGCGTTTATTATTTCATTACCTAATAGGGAGTAACAATGACAAAAATTCTAAAAACATCGGCAACCGGCAGGAGATGCGAGTTTCCGAACTGCACAACTATCCTGAGCATCTATAACCATGAGAATCATTGTCATATACATCGGGATAAGTTATCTCAGAAGCAAAAAACTAAAATTCCATACCTCCATCTTACATAAAAATTTGAATTATGCAGATATGGTTTCAGTGAAATTCCTGCCCTGGTTATAGAGCTTAACGCATATTGAAATGGTTTCCCGCACTGGTTCGATTGTTCAGACTTTCATGCCGGAAACGCTCGTCTCGAATATCATTCTGTCACCGACGACACCCTGGATATCAGCGGAGAACTTTCGGCTTTTAATGGATGTGATATGTCCCAGCAAAAGCAGGCGGTCGCCGGGAGCGGCCGGTGCACGGAACCTGGCAGATTCGATACTGGTAAACCCGATAAATCCCTCGACGCCGAACACATGCTTGACATAAAAACTTAGCAGTTGAGCGGCAGCTTCAATCATAATCACGCCCGGCATCAACGGCCTTTCGGGAATGTGGCCGCGAACCCAAAAATCAGTGTCACGAATATCCCTGTACCCCAGCACCATTCTTGTTTCTTTTTCGTACCAGAGAATCCCGTCAAGCTGCTCCATCTCATATCGCTGGGGGTTTTCTTTCTCGATATCGGCCCTGGTGAAAACAGGCTCACCCTGTAAATCTATCTTAGACAGGTTAAAGAACAACACCGGCGGCATTTACTACCCTCGATGAGACACAATTATGTGAAATCAAAACGCCAGACCGACACCATACGAACGGTGTCGGTCTTTGTATGACACTTACAAAAAACCGAAGTCGAGTCCGGCCTTTGGCGGCTCAGAAAGGCTTAATCAGTCGATCTGATTTCAAGGATTTTGCTGCGGACCACCTGAGCAGCCTGTTTCACACGCTGCATCTGCTTGCGCACCCGCGTACCGGCGGCTTTATTGCCGCCCTCGGCCTTGCTGATATCCGCCTCACACTCAGCCACCAATGCTTTCAGGTCTTCATAATTTTGCATTTGCGTTTCCTCCACGCTCTGGAAGTTAGAATCAAACGAAAAAACTAACCTCACCGCCAAGCTTTGTCAAAGGAAAATCCGCATTTCTCGCCCAAAAAACGATTTCCCCCCAAAAATTACCCTGACAGCATCTTGGTAAGCTGGGCAATCCTGCGGCCGCGTCTGGCACACTGCTTTTTGACTCGCTCGTCGGGTTTGCCTATAGACACCGGCCCATAGTGGTCGCCCTGCGGGTCGCCCTGGACTATAAGTCCTGCTATTAAAAGGGCTTCTATTATTCCCATGACGGTCGTCTCATTGCCGCCGCCGATATTGGCTGCGCTGCTGAACGCCCCGCCGACCTTGCCGTCCAGCTTGCCGTGGAAGCTCACCGTCTCGTCAATCAGCTCCTTTAACGGCCCCGCCATCTGGCCGTAATATGTCGGCGAGCCTAACACAATTGCGTCATAATCGAGCAAATCCCTGGCCTCGACCTTATCGACGCTCTTGCAATCGGTGGTGAGCCCCTCGTCATTCATCGCCTCGGCAATCAGTTCCGCCATCGTTTTCGTATTGCCGCTTCTCGAATAATAAACCACAATCCCCTTAGCCATTTTCACGTCCCTTAGTTCTGTCTTACTGTTTCTTTAGAGGAACCACTTCCGCCTCGACAAAACCCTCCGGCACCACCACCCTGAACGCATCAGCGTCTATCGGCTCATTGACTTTCGCGTTTATAAAAGATATTTCGTAT